>SAMEA3663230__coassemble_563_pt1 | contig 68403 bp, 69 predicted proteins | sample SAMEA3663230__metabat2_low_PE_017 | metagenome-assembled genome bin SAMEA3663230 (sample SAMEA3663230) | pig gut metagenome | biome: pig gut; feature: pig-associated habitat; material: faeces | place: China | collected 2013
CCCAGAGGGGGAGCCAAGGGCGCTTCACGCCAGCCCGCCAAATCCCAATTTGCCGCGCGATTCTCTGGTGAAAGGGCCAAACGGCTATCCCGGGCGAACCCTTACAGCGCACAACCCCCCTGCCGGGCGGCAGGGGGGTGTGCATTGTATTCTTAGAAAATGGGCACGACGGCGCCGGAGTAAGTATTGTTGATGTAATCCTTCACTTCCTGGCTGGTCAGGGCCTTGACCAGGGCCTGGGTCTTCTCGCTCTTTTCGTTGCCTTCCTTGACGACCACGATGTTGGCGTAGGTCTGGGCGGAAACGGAGGCGGCATCCTCGGTGGCGATGGCATCCTTACCGGCGTTCAGGCCAGCATTCAGAGCGTAGTTGCCGTTGATAACAGCCAGAGCAACGGAATCACGGACACCGGCGATCTGAGCGGCTTCCATCTCCACCACGTCCACATCCACGGTCTTCTCGGTGATGTCCAGGGCGGTGGCCTCCATGCCCACGCCTTCCTTCAGCTTCAGCACGCCGTTGGCCTCCAGCAGCAGCAGGGCACGGGCACGGTTGGAGCCGTCGTTGGGAATGGCGATCTTGTCGCCGTCAGCCAGGTCGGCAATGGCGGACTTGGTGCCCGGGTAAATGCCGAAGGGCTCGTAGTGGATGGCCGCGACGCTTACCAGATGGGTACCGTTCTCCTTGTTGAAGGTATCCAGATAGGGCTGATGCTGGAAGTAGTTGGCATCCATTTCGCCGTCTTCCACAACGTTGTTGGGGACCACATAGTCCGCGTACTCGGTGACCTGCAGGGTCCAGCCGTCCTTCGCCAGGACATCGGCGGCAACCTTCAGGATCTCCGCATGGGGCGTGGGAGAGGCGGCAACGGTAATGGTCTTGTCTTCCGCCTTCTTGCTGCCGCAGCCGGCCAGAATGCCGACGCACAGAACCAGAGCCAAGAGGATAGAAATGGTCTTTTTCATTTTGCTTACACTCCTTTTTGTGGGTTTTGACAATCGTCTCTGAGAAACAAATCGGGGGATAGGAATTTGTCGAATTGACAATTGACAATTGACAGTTGACAATTGTGGTATCCCTTCGGGATGAATTTGATATTTTTTCTCAAAATATATGGTTTTCATAGCATTTCATCCATGAATGAACATTTTTATCATCCCCGCAGGGGATTCCTTCATTGTCAATTCTCAATTGTCAATTGTCAATTAAAATAAATACCAATTTCTCCCAATGCTTTCAAAAGCCGATCATCACAAAGTGGGTTTATTTCCGCGGATTGCTCCGGAGAAAACTTGTCAGCTGCGGTTTCTCAGCCGCTTGTCGCACTTTACGGCAATGCGGGTGCCCGCGGACTGGAAGACCTGGACCAGGATGATGAGGCCGATGACCGCGGCCCACATGACCAGGAACTTGAAGTTGTAGTAGCCATAGTTGATGGCCATTTTGCCCAGGCCGCCGCCGCCGATGATACCGGCCATGGCGCCGTAGCCAAGGATGGTGCCCACGGTGATGGTGCCGCCGGAGATCAGGCTGGGCAGGGCCTCGGGCAGAAGCACCTTTCCCACGATCTGGAGGGCGCTGGCGCCCATGGACTGGGCCGCCTCCACAACACCCTGGTTCACTTCCCGCAGGGAAGATTCCACCATACGGGCAACCAGCGGGAAGGCCGCGATGACCATAGGCGGGATGGTGGCTGCCGTGCCCACCTTGGTGCCCACAATCAGCTTGGAAAGGGGCAGGGCAATGATCATCAGAATCAGGAAGGGCACGCTGCGCAGCAGGTTAATCACCGCGTTCAGCACCGCCATCAGCCACCGGGGCAGGGGCCGGATGCCCTCCTTCTCACCGGTTACCAGCAGCACGCCCAGGGGCAGGCCGATCACATAGGAGAAGAGCACCTCCAGAATCAGGGAGTACATGGTCTCCCACAGGGCAAAGCCATATTCGCTGCAGATGATTTCCATCTGCTGGGCTACCTTGGCCGCATCGGAAAACAGATCAAACATGCTCGGTTACCTCCTCCGCGCTGACACCCTGACAGCCGTTCAGGAAGTCCAGAATTTCTTTCTTTTTCCCCGGATCCTCCGGCAGGCTGATGAGCATGGTGCCGAAGGCCTTGCCGTCCACATTCCGGGTGGCCGCGCCCATGATGGACACGGGAATACCGGTGGTGGTCACCAGTCGGGCGATCACCGGCTCCTCGGAAACAGAGCCGTTAAAGGCGATGCGGGCAATGGGAATATCCCAGTCAAGGGCCGGCTCCGCCACGTTGGGGCTGACCAGACGGCGGCCCGCCTGGGACTGGGGATTGGAGAACACATCCACCACATCGCCGATCTCCGCCACCTCGCCGGAGTCCAGAATGGCCACCCGGTTGCAGATCTGCTCAATCACGGACATCTGGTGGGTGATGATGATTACCGTAATGCCCCGTTCCTTATTGATGGTCTGCAAAAGGCTCAGGATCTGGCCGGTGGTCTTGGGGTCCAGGGCGGAGGTTGCCTCGTCGCACAGCAGCACCTCCGGGTCCGATGCCAGGGCACGGGCAATGGCAATGCGCTGCTTCTGGCCGCCGGACAGCTGCACCGGGTAAGCGTCCGCCTTATCGGGCAGGCCAACGGTTTCCAGCAGCTCTTTGGCCCGCTGCCGGGCCTTTTTTCTGGGCACGCCCTCCAGCTCCATGGGGAAGCAGATATTGTCCAGGGCCGTGCGCTGGTCCAAAAGGTTGAAGCTCTGGAAGATCATGGAGATCTTTCGGCGCTGAAGCCGCAGTTCCTTTTCCTTCAGCTCCATCAGGTCCCTGCCGTGGAACAGGACACTGCCCTGATCCGGCCGCTCCAGCAGATTGATGCAGCGCACCAAGGTGCTCTTTCCGGCGCCGCTGAGACCGATGATGCCAAAAATATCGCCCTTCTCCACGGAAACGGATACATTCTTGAGGGCACTGACCTGGCTTTCACCGGTGCCAAAAGTTTTGCTCAGGGATTTGAGTTCAATGATTCCCGCCAAAAAATTACCTCCTTAGAAACGAAAAACGCCCTTGTGCCATTACGCACAAGGACGGAAAAACCGTGATACCACCTTGCTTCGCCGCCTGCCTCACGACAGGGGCCTCTGGGAGTACAAGCATACTCCTGCGCGGTAACGGGCGCACCCGTCATGGGCTAAAGTCTTCACCCACGCGGCTCCGGGGCCATGTTCAGCACGCTCTTACGCACCCCTTTTCACCAACCGGGGCTCTCTGACGCGGAAGCAGCTGTGCCTACTCTTCCCATCCATGCCTTGCTTTCGATGGGGACATCATACTCCATTCCCCCGGGTTTGTCAAGGGTGGTTTGCGTTGTTTTGCTATCGCCAATAATAAGGATTCGTTATAAGCTATCCTTATAGCTCAATCCTCCGCTCCCTGGTATTCCAGCAGCGCCAGCACCTGCTGGCCCCGCAGGGTCAGGGCCATGCTGCCCCGGATGGGGCAGGCGGCATACCAGGCGCCCTCATACCCCTTCAGGGGCTGATCGTAGTCCAGGGAAACAAGGCCCTTCTTTTCCAGGCATTGCAGCAGCAGGCTGTACAATTCCCGGTTTTCTTCCCCTTCTTCCAGATAAACAGGGGAAGGGTCCCCCATGGTTCTGCCCAGAGGGAGGAAGGGAAGCTGCCCCAGCTTTTGCAGAAACGAAATCTCTTCCCGGGTCAGGCTCAGGCTTTTGGCGCAGCCGCCGCAGCCGGACCCGCAGGAACCGCCGCAGCCGCCGCAGGAGGTACAATCGCGCATAATCTCTCCTTACAGGTTGTTCGCGTGGCGCTTGATGGCGCCAAAGGTTTCGTCGCTGATGACGTGCTCCATCCGGCAGGCATCCACCGAGGCGGTCTCCTCGGATACCCCCAGGTGCACCAGCAGGTCAAACAGGATGGTATGCCGCTCATAGATTTTCTCCGCCAGGGTACGGCCCTTGTCGGTGAGCTGCAGACCGCCGTTTTTCGCCACGGAGATGTAGTTTTCCTCCCGCAGAATGCCCATGGCCCGGGATACGCTGGGCTTGGAATAGCCCAGGTATTCCCCCACATCCACGGAACGGACAAAATTGCTTTTCTTCCCCAGCACCAGAATCGCTTCCAGATACATTTCTCCGGATTCGTGTACACTCATATTCTGTCTCCCAACTCGAAATCAATTCACGTTTTTTGTGGCAATCAGGCTGACGCCGGTGCCCCCCGCGTCTTCCATTAATACGTCCCCGATACGCACCGGTGCGGTGGCCACCACCGCCGCCGCGTCCTGCATGACGGCAAAAATCAGGCCCTTGGGCACATCCTGCGCCGTTTTGCAGGGGACGGTGCAGGCGTTCTCCCGGCTGCCCTCCACCCGGACGGTGGTGGTGACGATCCTGCGGGGATCCGTCACTTCCTTTTGGGCGTACCGGGCGCCGTTTTTGCAGGTATTTCCGGTAACCCCGGCAAAGGCGCCCTTTTCCAGGGTCACTTCCAACCGGCAGCCCATGGGACAGCCGATACAGGTTAAGATCCGTTTTTCCATAGTCACGCCTCCTCCGTCAGGATGCGGATGCGCTTGGCGTCCCCATGCTCCCGGAACAGATCCCGGGGCAGTACCACCTGCTCCATTTCGCCGGGGGCCATCACGGGCCGCTTCTTTCTGTAAACCTGGCTGTTGTCCAGATAGACCGCCACCGCCCGGTTGTTCATCACGCTGCCCACCCGGAAGCGGATTGTGAGCTGCTCCTCCATTTCCTGGGGGCTGACGGAGGCCGGCACCGTATAACGGATTCCGCCGGAGGCTTCAATGGGGATCTGACAGGAGGTATCCTCTCCCAATGCCAGGAACCGGGCCGCGCCTCTGCCCGCCGCCTCGGCCTCCCGGGATACGAAGTCCACCAGATCATGGACATGGAGCACATTGCCCGCGGCAAACACACCGGGAATCTCGGTTTCCAGACGCTGGTTCACCCTGGGGCCGTTGGTGGCCGGGTTCAGCTCCAGGCCCATGGCGCGGGACAGCTCGTTCTCCGGAATCAGGCCACAGGACAGCAGCAGGGTATCGCAGGAAACGTGCTCCTCCGTGCCGGGAATGGGCGTGCCCCTCCCGTCCACCCGGGCGATGGTCACCCCGGTAACCCGTTCCTTCCCCTCAATATCCACAACCGTGTGGCTGAGCTTCAGGGGGATGCCGAAATCCTCCAGGCACTGCACGATGTTTCGCTTCAGTCCTCCGGAATAGGGCATCAGCTCTGCCACCAGCTTGACCTTTGCCCCCTCCAGGGTCATGCGGCGAGCCATAATGAGGCCAATGTCGCCGCTGCCCAGAATCACCACTTCCCTGCCGGGAAGCAGCCCTTCCATATTGACAAGGCGCTGGGCCGTTCCGGCGGTATAGATTCCCGCGGGCCGGAAGCCGGGGATATTCAGGGCCCCTCTGGGCCGCTCCCGGCAGCCCATGGCGAGAATGACGGCTTTCGCGGCAATCTCGCTAAGACCCCGGTCCCGGCTGATGGCGGTTACCACCTTTTCCCGGGAAATATCCAGAACCATGGTATTGAGCCGGCAGGCAATGCCCCGCTCATGGACCCGCTGGATATACCGGGCGGCGTACTCCGGCCCCGTCAGCTCCTGGCCGAAGGTATGCAGACCGAAGCCGTTGTGAATGCACTGATTGAGGATGCCGCCCAGCTCCCGGTCCCGCTCCAGAATCAGGATGCTGCGGACGCCGCTGTCAAAGGCAGCGCAGGCCGCGGCCAGCCCCGCGGGACCGCCGCCGATGACTACCAGATCATACTGTTCCATGATCACACCTCATTCTTGGCCCGGCCGCAGATCATCCCGGATCCGCCGCCGGATTTGGTGATCTCCTTTTGAGAAACGCCCAGCTCCCGGGCAAGGATTTCCATAACCCGGGGGGCGCAGAAGCCGCCCTGGCATCTGCCCATTCCGGCCCTGGTGCGGCGCTTTACCCCGTCCAGATCCCGGGCTCCCAGGGGAGACCGGATGGCCGCCAGGATCTCCCCCTCGCTGACCTGTTCGCAGCGGCAGATGATCTGGCCGTATTCCGGCTCCCGCTTCACCAGGGCTGCCCACTGGTCTTTCGTCAGCTTCCTGGGATCCACGGGGGCCTGCCGGGTGGGGACAAAATCCTCTTTTTCCGGCAGATTCAGAGCCTGGGCCACCTGATTGGCAATCTCAAGGCCGATGGCCGGAGCGGCACTGAGACCCGGAGACTCAATGCCCGCGCAGTCAAAGAAGTTTTTGGCATCCCGGGGCTGCCCCAGAATGAATTCGTGGCCCTCCTCATGGGCCCGGAGCCCCGCGAAGCTGGTGATGGTCTGGCGGAAGGGAATGTTCTGTACGCCCTTTTGGGCCTGTTCCCGGACCTGGGCCAGCCCTGCGGCGGTGGTGTTGGTGCCCTCAAAATCCTCCGTATCCTGGGCAGTGGGGCCGATCAGCAGATTGCCGTGGATCGTGGGCGTCACCAGCACCCCCTTGCCCAGCACCCCGGGCAGCTGGAAAAGGGTGGAACGGACCGTTTCTCCCGCGGACTTATCCAGCAGGAGATACTCTCCCCGCCGGGGGGTAATGTGAATTTTGTCTTCGCTCACCATATTGTGCAGCACCCCGGAATACACCCCCGCCGCGTTGACCACCGCCCGGGTAACCAGGGTCTCTTTTTCCGTAATCACCAACCAGGTGCCCTTTTCCCCGGGGCGAACCTGGGAAACCCTGGTTCCCAGACGGAACTCCACGCCGTTTTGGATGGCATTCTCTCCCAGGGCGACCGTCATTCCAAAGGGGCAGACGATGCCCCCCGTAGGTGCCCAGAGGGCGGCCACGGCGGACCGGCTGACGTTGGGCTCCATGTCGCGGAGATGCCGGGCATCGATGATCTTCAGGCCCTCCACCCCGTTCTGGAGGCCGTTTTCATAAAGGGCCTCCAATCTGGGCAAATCCGCCCGGTCCATGCACAGCACCAGAGAACCGTTGCGCCGGAAGGGAATGTCCAGCTCCCGGGCAAGCTCCGGCATCATCCGGCTGCCCAGAACATTATATTTTGCCATCAGGGTGCCGGCCTTGGCATCAAAGCCCGCATGGATGATGGCGCTGTTGGCTTTCGACGTGCCGCAGCACACATCCTGTTCCCGCTCCACCAGGCAGAAGCTGCCCCGGAACCTGCTCAGGAACCGTGCAACCGCGCAGCCCACTACGCCGCCGCCAATGATCACAGTATCATACATCCCGCATCCGCCTCTCTGTCTGGGTTTTTGTTCATTATACCTAAATAAAAAAAGAATTGCAAGGGCGCAAATGTACTGTTTGCAGGAAGCGTGCCTTGACTTCTCCCTTTCCCACTGCTATACTGGAAGAAACACACTATGGAGGTGCTGAACAATGAAACACTTGGAATCCTTCTGGAACAGCCTGGACGGTGTTGTTCTGGCACGCAAACGGGAACTGGTTCTGGGCGGGCTGCTGTGCCTGACCGCCGGTCTGACTCTGGGTATGCTTCTGTCTCCCAGAAAGACCGTCACCATCGGCTCCAACAATATTGGAACCCTCTCCCCCGATGCCCTGCCGGAAGAGGAAGAAGCCGAATAAGCCGGAAGCGCCGCCTTTTTTGAGGCGGCGCTTATTCTCTGCCCCGGCGGGCTCTTGCCAGCAGAGCTCCGCCGTTCTGCTTCAGCCACCGGCGGCACTGGATATACCGGGGACACTCCCGGGCCACCTCCTGCCAAAAGAGGGGGGAATGGTTCATCTGCTTCCGGTGGGCAAGCTCGTGAACCGCCACATACTCCATAACCTCTTCCGGCGCCAGAGCCAGCAGACAGTTGAAGTTCAGATTCCCTTCCGCCGAGCAGCTGCCCCAGCGGGTCTGCTGACAGCGGATGCTGACCCTGCCGTAGGAAACACCCATATGGGCCCCGTGACGTTCCAGCATGGGCGCAAGCTTCTGCCTTGTCTGCTCTTTCAGCCCCTCCAGGGCCGCTTCGTCCAGCGGCGCAAGGGCGCCCTGGGCCTGGTCCCGGAGTACCCTCGCCCGGTGGGTTTCAATCCACCGGGCCTTTTCCGCTACAAAAGCCTGAATGTCCCGTTCCGGCATCCCCAGGGGCGCCCGGATCTCCAGATCCCCCAACGGGGTGATGCGCAGGGAAAGGGTTTTGCGTCTTGACCTCAGAATTCTTGTCTGCATATCAGAACCTCTCCCGGAGGGCGGCAAGGCCCTTTGCCAGCAGGGCATCCACGCTGCTCCCCAGGGCCTCCCCCAGCAGGGCGTATTCCGTCAGACTGCCATGGGGCACCGCCCAGGCACCGGCATCGGTCCCGGGAGCCAGAAGGCCGCCCATGGCGGCAAAGGAGGCCGCGTTTTCCTGGGCGGAAGCCAGAATCGCCTCCACCGCCTTTTCCTGAAACCGCCCTTTTCCCCGGAGATTTCCTATGGCGGACAGGGTGGGCACCCAGACGGTGCCGGCTTCCTTCATGGCGTGCAGCGCCTCCTGGTTCAGGTAGGCGCCGTGTTCCACGGAATCCACCCGGGCCTCCGCCGCGGCAATCACCGCTTCCGTCCCGTTGGCGTGGGCCATCACGGAAAAGCCCTCCTCGTGGGCGATGTGAACAAGCTCCCGGATCTCTTCCCCGGGAAGTCCCGGCTCCGAAAGAACCCCGAACCGGTTAAAATCCATCAGGCCGGAGATCATGATTTTCACGAAATCCGCCCCGTTTTTTCTGTTTTCCGCAATGCGCGTCCGGTATTCCCGGAGGGAAGCATAGGTTTCCCCGATGAAGCCGCCGTAGTGGCCCGCCTTGCACAGGGGCGCGCAGGGGGTGCGGTAGACAATGCCGTAGTCCGGGGCCAGCTCCCTGGCCCGTTTGCCCACGCCCCAGCGGTCACCGCCATCGCGCAGATACCCGAAGCCCAGCCTTTGGTAGGTTTCCAGTGTTCTTAGGATAAAGGCATCCTGGGGTTTCTCCTTATGCCGGGCGATGGCACCCCGCCAGTCCGCCCCATCCAGCACCATATGGATATGACAGTCACAATTCATACGCTCACCTTGCCCGCAGTTCCCAGAAGGCTACGGCACTGGCCGCCGCAACATTCAGGGAATCCACCCCATGATACATGGGAATCTTTACCGTAAAATCACAGCGGGCAATGGTTTCCTGGGCCAGGCCGTCGCCCTCCGTCCCCAGCACCACCGCCAGCTTTTCCTGTTGATGCAGAAGCGGATCGTCAATGGAAAGGGAATCCTCCCGCAGGGCCATAGCGGCGGTGGCAAAGCCCTTTTCCTTCAGAAGCGCCTGCCAGGTGTCCGGCACATAGGCCCAGGGCACCTGAAACACCGTGCCCATGCTCACCCGGGCACTGCGGCGGTACAGCGGATCCGTGCAGCCGGAGGTCAGCAGCACCCCGTCCATACCCAGAGCCGCGGCAGAGCGGAAAATGGCCCCCACGTTGGTAGGGTTCATCACGTTTTCCAGCACCGCCACCCGGCGGCTGGAAGAAAGAATTTCCTCCACCGCAGGCTGTTTGGGCCGCAGCATGGCGCAGAGCATGCCTCTGGTCAGCTGAAAGCCCGTAAGCTTTGTAAGAATGTCCATGCTTGCGGTATACACCGGCACATCCCCGCAGCGGGCAATGGCCTGCTGTGCCTCCTCATTGCAGTGGCCCCGCTCCACCAGAAGGGAGACGGGAACGCAGCCCCCGTCCAGCGCCCGCTGGATCACCTTGGGGCTTTCGGCAATCAGCATTCCCTTTTTCGGCTCGAACCGGTTGAGCAGCTGGGCTTCCGTCAGCCGGGCAAATACATCCAGCTCCGGGGCTTCGAAATCTGTTATTTCTGTAAATTGGATCATGGCAGTCTCCTGGTGGAAATGATTCTTTATTATACCGTTCTTAAAACAGCCGGTCAAGTCCCGGGCAGAGGTGAATTTCTCCTTGCAATGCCCTGCGCAACCGCATATAATAGCCCTTAAGAATACAAAAAAGGATGGGATGCTATGAATGTCACCCTGCAGAACCTGACCAAAAAATTCCCAAACCGAAACAAAAAAGCCGGCGGTGAGGTAACCGCCGTGAACGACTTCACCTTTGAGGTTCCGGACGGGCAGCTCATCGGGCTGCTGGGCCCCTCCGGCTGCGGAAAGAGCACCACGCTTTATATGATCTGCGGCTTGCAGGCCCCCACCTCCGGACGAATCTTCTTCGGTGACCGGGATGTAACGGACCTGCCCACGGAGAACCGGGGGGTTGGGCTGGTTTTCCAGAACTACGCCCTGTATCCCCACATGACCGTTCTTCAGAACATCCTCTTCCCCCTGGAAAACCTCAAGGGCAAGGACCGCCCCGGCAAGGACGAAATGCGCCGCCGTGCCGTGGAGGCCGCCAGACTTGTGCAGATCGATTCCCTACTGGACCGGAAGCCCAGCGAGCTTTCCGGCGGTCAGCAGCAGCGGGTGGCCATTGCCCGGGCCCTGGTAAAAATGCCGGGGGTTCTTCTGCTGGACGAGCCCCTGTCCAACCTGGATGCCCGGCTGCGGCTCCAGACCCGGGAGGAAATCCGCCGGATTCAGCGGCAAACCGGCATTACCACCGTATTTGTCACCCACGATCAGGAGGAGGCCATGAGCATTTCCGATCAGATTGTGGTGATGAAGGAGGGCGTGGTGCAGCAGACCGGCAAGCCTCAGGAGGTTTACGACAACCCATGCAACCTCTTTGTGGCCACCTTCCTGGGCACGCCTCCCATCAACCTCTTTGACGGCCGGGTGGAAAAGGAAACCCTGTACATCGGCAGCGAGGCCCTGCTCCCGGTGCCGGGAATCGCGGATCAGGCCGTCACCGTGGGCATCCGGCCCGAGGGGTTCGTGCCGGAGGAACAGGGGCCCTTCTCCTGCAGGCTGCTGCGCACCGAGATCATGGGCCGGGATGTGAGCTTTGTATGCACAAACGCTGCCTGCCGGAAGGAGACCCTCCGGGTCATCATTCAGTCCGATGGCACCGAACAGCTTCACCCCGAAACCGTCCGCTTCCGGCTGAAGCCCGGAAAAGTGCTGCTCTTTGATGAAAACGGCAGCCGTCTGCGAGGAACCGATCATGGAAAAGAATAATCCCAAAGGGTATCTCTATCTGCTGCCCGCGTTTCTGTTTCTGGGCGTTTTCCTGGTGTATCCCCTGATCGACGTATTTGTATATTCCTTCCAGGAAAACTACAATTTCGCCTCCCAGACCTACACCGGGGTGGGCATTTACAATTTCCGGTATGTGCTGCGGGATCCCTTCTTCCTGCAGGCGCTAAAAAATACCTTTCTGCTGGTCATCATCACGGTGCCCCTGTCCACCGGTCTGGCGCTGCTCATTTCCCTGTGCCTGAGCTCCATTGAGAAGCTGCGGGACTTTTTCCAGACCGTTTTCTTCCTGCCCTATGTGACCAACACCCTGGCCGTTGGTCTGGTCTTTATGATCCTTTTTAAGAAGACCCCCTACTCCGACGGCTTTATGAATCTGCTGCTGAACGCCTTCGGCTTTGCCAGTGTGGATTTCCTCTCCGGACCCTACTGGGCAAAGATGCTGGTGCTGTGCCTGTACACCGTGTGGATCGTCATGCCCTTTAAAATCCTGATCCTCACCAGCGCCCTTGCCTCCGTCAGCCAGCAGTACCGCAATGCCGCCCGGGTGGACGGCGCCTCCCGGGGCCGGATTTTCTGGCGCATCACCCTGCCCATGATCTCCCCCAGCCTGTTTTACCTGGTGATCACCGGCTTTATCGGCGCCTTCAAGGCCTACTCTGACGCGGTGGCCCTCTTCGGCATCGACCTGAACGCCGCGGGCATGAACACCATCGTCGGCTTTGTCTACGATATGCTCTACGGCCGTTCCGGCGGCTACCCCTCCTATGCCTCCGCCGCCGCGGTGATTCTTTTCACCATCGTGCTGACCATCACCTGCATCAATCTGCTGGTGAGCAAAAGGCATGTCCACTATGTATGAATCAATCCAAAACCCTTTGGGCTTTTGAGCTTGTCGAAAAACCCCTTCGGGCTTTTCCGCCAGTTTTTGCAGTTCGCCGCTTGCCACCGGCGAACTCTGCGAGGCCGATTCGCACATACATTCCTGTAAACGTCTATTATGAGGTACTCCCTTATGGATTATGAACAAATCGAAGCCAGCGCCAAACAAAAAAAGCGCTTAAGAACCCTATTCACTGACTTTGTGCTGGTTCTGTGGGCAGTCATTGTGCTGTTCCCCTTTTACTGGATGCTGCTGACCTCCGTAAAAAGCTATGGCAGCTACAACAGCGAGTTCATCCCCAGGCTCTTTACCCTGAGCCCCACTCTGGAAAACTACGGCAGCGCCTTTTCCCAGGTGCCTTTGGGCCGGTATTTCCTGAACACCCTGGTGTTTACGGGAATCACCACCGCCCTGATGCTCTTTGTGACGGTGCTGGCGGCCTTTGCCTTTTCCCGGCTCCGGTTCCGGGGGCGGGATCTGATCTTCACCGCCTTTCTGTCCCTGATGATGATTCCCACCGAGCTGGTGGTCATCACCAACTTTGTCACCATAACGGACCTGAATCTCCGGAACAGCTTCCTGGGCCTCATTCTCCCCTCGGTAACCTCGGTTTTCTATATCTACCTTCTGAAGGAAAACTTTTCCCAGATTCCCGACGAGCTGTACTACGCGGCCAAGGTGGACGGCACCTCCGATTTCAAGTATCTGTGGAAGGTGATGATCCCCATCTGTCAGCCCACCATCGTGACCATCACCATTCTGAAGGTGATTGAATGCTGGAACAGCTTCGTGTGGCCCAGGCTCATCACCGATGACCAGAACTATTTTCTGGTTTCCGTGGGCATTCAGGAGATCCGGGAAAACGGCTTCGGCCGGGAAAACATTCCCGCCATGATGGCGGCGGTGGTGGTTATTTCCCTGCCGCTCATCGTTCTGTTCCTGCTCTTCCGGAAAAAGATCATGGCCGGTGTGGCCAGAGGAGGTACCAAGGGATGAAAAAAATCGTCGTCCTCCTGCTTGCGGCGCTGCTGCTGCTCACCGGCTGCCACGGAACCCTGGCGGAAAACGCCGGCTCTTCTCAGCTTGACTACCCGGTGCCGGAAAGCTTTGACACCGCAAAGCAGCACACCATTACCTTCTGGGCCAAGAACGACACCAACAAGCGGCAGACCGCCGTTTATGAGCAGGCCATCCGGGATTTTGAAAAGCTGTATCCGAACATCACTGTGAATATGCGGCTGTATACGGACTACACGAGAATTTACAATGATGTGATCACCAACATCGCCACAAACACCACCCCCAATGTGTGCATCACCTACCCGGACCACATTGCCACCTACCTGACGGGGGAGGATACGGTTGTGCCTCTGGACGGCTTTCTGGCGGATCCCCGGTTCGGTCTGGGCGGCTCCCAGCTGCGCTACCAGGGGCCCGGGGAAATCGCTCCCAAGTTCCTTTCGGAGTGCGCCGTCAACGGTGTGACGGTTGCCCTTCCCTATATGCGCTCCACGGAAGCCTGCTATGTAAACAAAGACTATGTGAAAAAGCTGGGCTTCACCCTGCCGGAGACCCTTAGCTGGGATTTTATCTGGCAGGTCAGTGAAAAGGCCATGGAAAAGAACGCAGACGGCACCTACAGGGTGAACGGCCAGAAGGTTCTGATCCCCTTTATCTACAAATCCACGGACAATATGATGATTCAGATGCTGCGGCAATTGGACGCGGGCTATTCCAGAGCCGACGGAACCGTGGAGCTCTGGAACGAGCAGACCAAAACCATTCTGGCCGAAATTGCGGGCCATGTTCAATCCGGCGCCTTCTCCACCTTTAAGATCTCCGGCTACCCCGCCAACTTCTTCAACGCGGGCCAGTGCATTTTCGCCATTGATTCCACCGCCGGCGCCACATGGGTAGGCAGCCACGCCCCTCTGCTGGACATCAGCGAGGATGCCCTGGTGGAGTTTGAAACCGTGGTCATGCCCATTCCCCAGTATGACCCGGAGCATCCCCAAATGATCTCTCAGGGCCCCTCCGTATGCCTCTTCCAGAAAGAAGACCCTCAGGAAGTGCTGGCCTCCTGGCTTTTTGCCCAGTTTCTGCTGACCGACGATGTGCAGATCGGTTACGCGGAAACGGAAGGCTATGTTCCCGTCACGGCAGATGCCCAGGAAAGCGACCGATACCGGGACTATTTAAGCCGGGGCGGTGAGGATATGGATACCCACTACCCCATTAAAATCCAGGCATCCCGGCTGCTTCTGGACCATATGGAGCACACCTTTGTCACCCCTGTATTCAATGGCTCTGCCTCCCTTCGTCTGGCGGCGGGCCAGCTGATTGAGGATACCGCCAAGGCCGTCCGCCGGAAGCAGGACACCTCCCCTGAGGGGCTGGAAGAGATCTACCGCAAAACATCCGCCCTGTACCGGCTGGATTCCATTTCTGTAACCCCCGGCGCCGGTTCCCTTGGTCCCCTGCCCGGGGAAGCCAGGCTGCTCCTGGCGGGCCTGGGCCTTGCCTGGCTGTGCATCCTGGGGGTTTTTCTGGGGGACAAACGGAAATTCACCGGAAAAAGCGGGAGAAGTCATTGATTTTTCCGGGGAAACCCGATATAATGAAGCCGTGCGAAACGCACAAATCAACGGAAGGCCCTGCCGCCTTCCAAATCTTAAGGAGATTCAAAATGAAAAAGATGATCGCCCTGCTGCTGGCAATTGCCATGCTGGCCGCTTTTGCAGGTTGCGGGAAAAAGGCGGAAGCTCCCGCTGCCACCACCGAGGCTCCTACCGAAGCTCCCACTGTTCCCGCCCCCGTAACGGAGGCTCCCGAAGCAGACTGCATGACCTATGAGGAGTATGCCGCTGCCGATGTGGATACCCCTGTGTGCATTGAAACCTATGTCCAGGCCCATCAGTCCTGGTGGGACAACAAGATCACCGTCTATGCCCAGAGCAAGGACGGCGCCTATTTCCTCTACAATATGGAGTGCTCCGAGGAGCAGGCCGCTCTGCTGACGGAAGGCACCCATATCCGCGTCAACGGCTTTAAGGCCGAATGGGAAGGCGAAGTGGAAATCATGGATGCCACCTTTGAGATCCTGGATGGCACCTATGTGGCTCCCGCCCTGGACATCACCGGCACTCTGGCCGCCAAAAACCTGATTGACTCCCAGAACCAGAAGATCGCCGTCCGGGACCTGGAGGTAGTGGCCGCTGACGACAAGGGCGCTTCCTTCCTGTACAACTGGGATGGCTCCGGCCAGGCCGGCGACAACTGCGACCTGTACTTCAAGGTATCCGACGGCACCGGCACCTACACCTTCACCGTTGAGAGCTACCTGTGCGGCGAAGGCACCGATGTGTACAACACCGTTACGGGTCTGAAGGTGGGCGACAAGATCGATGTGGAAGGCTTCCTGTACTGGTACAACGGCATGCAGCCCCATGTGACTTCCGTTACCGTGAAGTAAGCAAATGCTCAGGTCTGCCCCGGCTTGCCGGGGCAGATTTTTATGGAGGAGGTTTTCCATGAAAGAATGGATCCGTGTTCTCAAATTCACCTTTTTCTCCGTCAGCGCCGGGCTGATTGAAATGGCGTCCTTCGCTCTGCTCAACGAGTTTACCGCCCTTCCCTACTGGCCCTGTTACCTGATCGCCCTGGTTCTGAGCGTGCTGTGGAATTTCACCCTGAACCGGAAGTTCACCTTCCAGTCCGCGGCCAACGTTCCCGTGGCCATGGCAAAGGTCGCGGCCTACTACGCGGTCTTTACCCCGCTTTCCACCCTGCTGGGCAATTTCCTGGCATCCGGCCTGCTGTGGAACGAATACCTGGTAACGGCCATCAATATGGTGCTGAATTTCACCACGGAATTTCTGTATCAGCGGTTCTTTGTCTTTGGTTCTTCCATTGATACCGCCGGAAAAGCGAAGGAATAATATTATAGATTGTCCGCATCATATAATCGCGTTCTTATGCAAATGTCCGCTCTGTTTTCCTGCAGAGCGGGCGTATTTTTTAGAAAAAGGGGTGTTTTTCCACCATACGCAAAGGGTTTTGAACGATTTGTTAAATTGTGAAAAGCCCTTGCATTTTCGGAAAATCGTGCTAGAATATTGCGTAGCTTGCTACTTAATAGAAAGAAGGGATCGCTTGACCAACTGCGGCCATATGTTCCGTGCCATCAGCTGCGCTCTGGGCCAGCGTATGAACCAGGCCCTGTCCGGCATGGAGCTGACCTTCTCTCAGGGCCAGATCATGGGCTATCTTGCCCATTGCAGCCAAACGCCCTGCGTTGGAGACATTGAAGAAGCGTTTCAGCTGACGCACCCGACGGTTTCCGGACTGCTGTCCCGGATGGAAAAGAAGGGCTTTGTCCGTCTGGAGCCGGATCCCGGGGACCGGCGCAGAAAGCTCGTATACCTGCTTCCCAAGGGACTGCAATGCATTGAAACCATGTCGGAAGTGATCCGGCAGGGAGATGCTACCCTTTTACAGGGCTTTACCCGGGAGGAGCAGGAGCAGTTCCGGGAATACCTGGCCCGGGCCATGCGCAATGTGTCTCCGGAAGCTACCATTCCAAAGGAGGAATTATCCAAATGATCAGACGACTTGCCCGGTGTCTCCGGGAATACAAGTGGACCGCCCTGGTGAGTCCGCTGGCAATGATCGGTGAGGTTGCCATGGAAGTGACCATCCCCCTGGTCATGGCCCAGCTTTACGATCAGGGCATTGCCGCCGGAAACATGACGGTGGTGGCACAGAAGGCAATGCTTCTTGTGCTGTGCGCCGTTGTTTCCCTGATGTTCGGCATTCTGTCCGCCACCTACGCATCCAAAGCCGCCACTGGCTTTGCCCGGAATCTGCGTCACGATATGTACTACCGGGTGCAGGATTTCAGCTTTGCCAATATTGACAAGTTCTCCTCCGCCTCCATCGTAACCCGGCTGACCTCCGATGTGGCAAACCTGCAAATGGCCTTTCAGATGAGCATCCGGCTTGCCATCCGCTGCCCCATGCTGCTGATTCTGGCCATTGCCTCCTCCCTGCGCATCAGCCCCAGCCTGACCACCGTTTACCTGGTAGCCGTCCCCTTGCTGGCAGCGGTGCTTCTGGGAATTGTCCCCTTCGTGTTCCGGATTTTTGACCGGGTATTCCAAACCTATGACCGGCTGAACAATGTGGTTCAGGAGAATGTCCACGGCGTCCGGGTGGTAAAGAGCTTTGTGCGGGAGGACAAAGAGGTCGAAAAATTTTCCGCCGTGTCCCAGGCCATTTACAGGGACTTCTGCAAGGCCGAGCACATTCTGGCTCTCAACAACCCAGCCATGCAGCTCTGTGTCTACGGCTGCATTCTGGCCATTTCCTGGATCGGCGCCCATCTGGTGGTTGCCTCCGGCAACAACGGCGCTCTGGGCCTGACCACCGGCGAGCTCAGCTCCATGTTTACCTACACCACCCAGATTTTCATGGCACTGATGATGCTGTCCATGGTCTTTGTTATGATGATCATGGCCCGGGCTCCCATGCGCCGGTGCTATGAGCTGCTGGTGGAGGAACCCAACCTGGTCTCCCCGGAAAACCCCGTAACGGAAGTAAAGGACGGCTCCATCGACTTTGAAAACGTCTCTTTCCGTTACTCCGCCAAGGCAAAGCACCGGGCGCTGAAAGAGGTGAATCTGCACATTCCCTCCGGCGCCACCGTAGGCATTCTGGGCGCCACCGGCTCCTCCAAGACCACCCTGGTGCAGCTGATACCCCGGCTGTACGATGTCACCGAAGGCACCGTAAAGGTAGGCGGCGTGGATGTAAGGGACTATGATCTGGAAGTGCTCCGGGACAATGTTGCCATGGTGCTGCAGAAGAACACCCTGTTCTCCGGCACCATCAAAGAAAACCTGCGCTGGGGAAATCCCAACGCCACCGATGAAGAGCTGGTTCACGCCTGCAGACTTGCCTGTGCCGATGACTTCATCCGCTCTTTCCCCGACGGCTACGATACCCGCATCGAACAGGGCGGCTCCAACGTGTCCGGCGGTCAGAAGCAGCGGCTGTGCATTGCCCGGGCGCTGCTGAAAAAGCCCCGAATTCTGATTCTGGACGACTCCACCTCCGCCGTGGATACCCACACGGACTCTCTGATCCGCAGGGCCTTCCGGGAGGAGATTCCCGGAACCACAAAGCTGATCATTGCCCAGCGGATCTCCTCCATCCAGGATGCGGACATCATTCTGGTCATGGAAAACGGCAAGGTGGCCTGTGTGGGCGACCACGAAACCCTGATGAAGGAATCGGACTTCTATCGGGGCATCTATGAATCTCAGCAGAAAGGAAGTGAACGCTGATGCCTCCCGTAAAAATGCGCGGTGACGGCCGCAAAGCCAAGAACCCCAAAAAGACCCTGCTGCGGCTGCTGAGCTATATGAAGCGGTATACCCCTACCCTGTTGTTTGTCATGGTGTGCATCATCCTCACCTCCGTTGCCCAGGCCCAGGGCAGCCGGGCGCTGGGTCCCCTGGTGGATGACTACATTCTGCCAATGGTGGCCAGCGGCTCCACCGATTTTACGCCATTGCTCCGGTATCTGGGAAAGGTTACCTGTATTCTCTGCCTTGGTATTCTGGGATCCTTCCTTTTCAACTACCTGATGGTAGGCGTTACCCAGGGCGTGCAGAAAACCATCCGGGATGAGCTTTTCTCCAGGATGCAGAAGCTTCCCCTGCGGTATTTTGACAGCCATGCCGCCGGCGACATCATGTCCCGCTATACCAGCGATATTGATACCCTGCGTCAGGTGATCTCCCAAAGCATTCCCCAGTGCGTCTCCTCCCTGGTGACCCTGGTGGTGGTGCTGTGGAACCTCATTGACACCTCCTGGATTCTGACCGTTGTCATGGCCTTTACCGTGGCGCTCATTGTTTACGTTACCAAGTTTCTCGCCACCAAATCCGCCGGTTTCTTCATCGGCCAGCAGCAGGCGCTGGGCGCCGTCAACGGCTATATCGAGGAGATGATCTCCGGTCAGAAGGTGGTCAAAATCTTCAACCACGAGGATGCCTGCAAGGCGGACTTTGACCGGCTCAACGAAGCGCTTCGGGTCAACGCCTTCAACGCCGGAAAATTCTCCAATATGCTGGGCCCCATCAACAACAACCTGAGCTATGTGCAGTATGGTGTGCTGGCCATTTTCGGCGGCCTGCTGTGCATCAAGTCCAACGGGCAGCTGCTGACACTGGGCAGCCTGATGGCCTTCATGGTGCTCAGCCGCAGCTTCAATATGCCCATTTCCCAGATCTCCAACCAGATCAACGCCATTGTCATGGCCCTGGCAGGCGCCGAGCGGATCTTTACCCTTATGGATGAGGCGCCTGAGCAGGACGAGGGTTATGTCACCCTGGTCAATGCCAGAGTGGACCCGGACGGCACCATCCACGAATGCCCCGAGCGTACCGGCCGCTGGGCCTGGCGGCATCCCCATCAGGCCGACGGCACCGTCACCTATACCGAGCTCAAGGGCGACATCACCATGGAGGAAGTGGACTTTGGCTATGTGCCGGAAAAGACCGTGCTTCACGATGTGACACTCTATGCCCACCCCGGCCAGAAAATCGCCTTTGTGGGCGCCACCGGCGCCGGCAAGACCACCATTACCAACCTGATCAACCGGTTCTATGACATCGCCGACGGCAAGATCCGCTATGACGGGATCAACGTGAACAAGATCCGCAAGCCGGATCTGCGCCGCTCTCTGGGCGTGGTGCTCCAGGAAACCAATCTGTTCACCGGCACCGTCATGGACAATATCCGCTACGGCAAGCTGGACGCCACCGACGAAGAATGCATCCACGCGGCCAAGCTGGCCAACGCCCACGACTTCATCACCCGTCTGCCCGACGGTTACAACACCCAGCTCACCGCCAACGGAAGCAGCCTCTCCCAGGGCCAGCGTCAGCTCATTGCCATTGCCCGTGCCGCGGTGGCCGATCCCCCGGTGATGATTCTGGACGAGGCCACCTCCTCCATCGATACCCACACGGAATCTCTGGTCCAGGCAGGCATGGACGCCCTGATGAAAGGCCGGACGGTATTCGTCATCGCCCACCGGCTGTCCACCGTGCGCAACTCCGACTGCATCATGGTTCTGGATCAGGGCCGCATCATTGAACGGGGCACCCACGATGATCTGATTGCCCAGAAGGGCACCTACTACCGGCTCTACACCGGTGCCTTTGAATTGGAATAAAAATTTACCCTCCTGCCTTTTGGGCAGGAGGGTTTTCGCGTCAGGATATTTTCAGGGCATCAGCACAGCTTCGCGCCGGCGGGGATGCTGTCGGAGAGCATCACCAGGTTCAGCTTTTCCTCGCCCTGCTCCTTGTGTACGGCGCTGAGAAGCATACCGCAGGACTGCCTTCCCATCATTTTTCTGGGGGGCAGATTGGTAATGGCCACCAGGGTCTTGCCAACCAGCTCCTCGGGCTGATAGTACTTTGCAATTCCGGAGAGAATCTGCCGGTCGGTGCCGGTGCCGTCATCCAGGGTAAACTGCAGGAGCTTATCGCTCTTCTTGACCTTTTCGCAGGCCTTGACCTTCACCGCCCGGAGTTCATTCCTGCAGAAGGTATCAAAGTCCACGCTTTCTTCCGTGTAGGGCTCGATTTCCAGAGGAGGCACAGCGGGCTTGTTCAGGGCTTCCAGCTCCGCCAGTTCCTTCTCCATATCGATGCGGGGGAACAGAGCGGGCCCTGCCACAGTGGCAGCCTCCGCATTCAGGGTACCAAAGACATTCAGAGTATCCCAGCTGAGGTCCGCGCCGCCCAGCCGTCTGCCGATCTCGGCGGAGGTTCCGGGCATAAAGGGCTGCAGCAGACCCGCGCAGATCCGCACGGTCTCCAGCAGGTTATAGAGCACCCGGGCAAGCCGGGGCTTCTGGGCCTCGTCCTTGGCCAGAATCCAGGGGGCATTCTCGTCGATATACTTGTTGGCCCGGGAGATAACCTTGAAGACTTCGCTCAGCGCGTTCTGGAAGGCGAACTTCTCCATCTGTTCCTCATAGCGGTCCCGCAGGCTGGAAGCCAGACTCAGCAGCTCCGCGTCCTTTTCCTCGTCGGCCAGCTGGTCAGCGGGAAGGTGCTCCCCAAAATACTTCTGGGCCATGGCGATGGTACGGGAGACCAGGTTGCCCAGATCGTTTGCCAGATCCATGTTGATGGTGGTGATGAGGGCCTCGTTGGAGAAGTTGCCGTCGGAGCCGAAGGGGAAGGTGCGCAGCAGGAAGAACCGCAGAGCATCCACACCGAAGCGCTGGGCCAGCACATAGGGATCCACCACGTTGCCCTTGGATTTGCTCATCTTGCCGCCGTCCAGCAGCAGCCAGCCGTGGCCGAAAACCTTCTTGGGCAGGGGCAGGTTCAGGCTCATGAGCATGGCGGGCCAGATGATGGAGTGGAACCGCACAATCTCCTTGCCGATGAAGTGGACGTCCGCGGGCCAGAACTTTTCCAGATCCTGGTAGCGGTCATTTTCAAAGCCCAGAGCGGTCATGTAGTTAAAGAGGGCATCGATCCACACATACACCACATGGCCCTGGTCAAAGTCCACGGGCACACCCCAGGTGAAGCTGGTACGGGAAACGCACAGGTCCTCCAGACCGGGCTTGATGAAGTTGTTCACCATCTCGTTGACCCGGCTCCGGGGCTCCAGGAAATCGGTGTTTTCCAGCAGGTCCTGGACCCGATCGGCGTACTTGCTGAGCCGGAAGAAGTAGGCCTCTTCCTCTGCGTCCTGCACCTCGCCGCCGCAGTCCGGGCACTTGCCCTCTACCAGCTGGCTGTCGGTCCAGAAGCTCTCACAGGGCTTGCAGTATTTGCCCTTGTAGGTGCCCTTGTAGATGTCGCCATTGTCATACATCTTCTTGAAGATCTTCTGAATGGACTCCACATGGTAGTCATCCGTGGTGCGGATGAACCGGTCGTAGGAGATGTTCATCAGCTTCCACAGATCCAGCACGCCGCCGGGGCCCTCCACAATGTTGTCCACGAACTGCTGGGGGGTGACCCCGGCCTCCTTGGCCTTGTCCTCGATCTTCTGACCATGCTCATCAGTGCCGGTGAGGAACATCACATCATAGCCCTGGAGCCGCTTGAAGCGGGCCATGGCGTCGGTAGCCACGGTGCAGTAAGAGTGGCCGATGTGGAGTTTGGCAGACGGATAGTAGATGGGCGTGGTAATGTAGAATTTTCCTTTGCAGGCATTACACATAGCTGTTTCCTCCTCAAATTCATAGATTCCGATGGTTCAACGGTACATGGCTGCCAAAAAGAAAAATCGCCCTGGGAAAACCCAAGGGCGACAGAATTGACGCGGTACCACCTTGATTCGCAGGGAGCTTCCTGCCTCATTGGCGCGTTAACGGGCGCACCCGGAAGGGCCTACCTATCGACCCTTCGGCTCCGAGACCATGTTCGGCCCTGCTGAACCCGCACCCCCTCGCACCTTCCGGGGCTCTCTTGGCGGTTTTCAGGCTTACTCTTCTCTTCACAGCCGGTATTATGAGATATTATAGCCGAAAGAGGGAAGGATTGTCAAGGGGAATTCCAGGAGGAAACAGGCAGGGAGAGAAGGATTTATTCAATTGACAATTGACAATTGATAATTGACAATGATGGTATCCCATCGGGATATTTGAAAATGAACAACGGGACTTCCCGCCTCCCGTAGGGACGGATGTCCCTGACCGCCCGGCAGCAGTGCGTTTCCTTTTTGGGGAACGTCAGGCGAATTCGGAAGGATGTACTTGGCTCCCCCTCTGGGGGAGCTGGCACGGCGTAAGCCGTGACTGAGAGGGCCCTCTCCGCCCCCTGCGGGGGCACCTCTCCCATAGGGAGAGGCAAGGCGCACTGCGGCGCAATCCTTAATCAGATAAAGCATCCTTTATTTCTCCTTTTTCACCTTTGTCAAAATCATCGCGAACACCACGGCGAACACGCCGCCGGAGAGCTTGCCCACAATCATGGCCGGCAGCAGCTCCGGCGCAAACCCCGCGGCAAAGCCCAGATGATCTCCGAAGACAAAGGCCGCAGGCACCGCAAAGGCGATGTTTACCACCTTGCCCCGGTCATCCATGTCCTTCACCATGCCGAAGGTGGCAATGGAGTTTGCCAGGCTGGCAAGCAGGCCCCCGGCCGCCGTATCATTGATGCCCAGTAGCTTTCCCACCGCCATCAGGGGCTTTTGCAGCAGCCTTGTGAGCACATACACCAGCGGGAAGGCTCCCGCAAGGACAATGGCAATGGTGCCCACGGTCTGAAAGCCATCCCCGATGGGCGCCAGCCCCGGGATCAGGACAAAGCCCGTCAGGGTTTCCACAATGGCGGCGCAAAGGCCCAGGGTCACCACCGCCACCACAATTTTTCCGAAGACGGTAAAGGCCCGGACCATGGCCTTTTCAGCCCGCCACAGCCCCAGGGCAATCAGCAGGGCGATGAGCACAATGGGAATGAGATTCCGCAGCACCAGCCCCGCGGGATACCCTGCCGTGAGTCCCCCGAAAAGCACCCCGAAGGGAATGGCAACCATCCCGCAGAGAATGCCCTTTGCCATGGCGGGCCGGTCCTCCTCCCGGAGAATCCCCATGGCCACCGGAATGGTAAAGACGATGGTGGCCCCCAGCATGGAGCCGGTAATCACGCCTCCCAGCCCTGCCGCCTGGGGAGAAAGGGCCAGCTCCCGGGCAAGCTGCCCGCCGCCCATATCGCAGGCAAGAATGGTCCCCGCAAACATGGCGGGGTCCGCCCCCAGGGCGCCGTATACCGGCACCACCACGGGCTTCAGCACCGCCGCCAGCACCGGCGCCAGACAGACGATGCCCACCATGGCCAGGGCAAGAGAGCCCATGGCCAGAATTCCCTCTTCAAACCGCTGCCCCAGACCGAATCTGCCTCCCAGAATCCGATCCAGGCCGCCCAACAGGGCGAAAACAGCCATCAGGGCGATCAGCACTTGGTCAAACGACATCAGGATTCCTTCTTACTGTCCAGAATTGCCACCACCGCCGCGTCCACCGGGGCATCCATACAGTAACGGGATGCCACGGTGCCGGTGGCCAGCAGCACCCGATCCCCGGGGCCCGCCCCCACCTGGTCCGCCGCCACCAGCTCTTCGCTGCCGGAACGCACCACCAGAAAGGTCTGGCCCTGCAGGCACTGGGCCTTTCGGGTGGCCCAAATGGAGCCTACCACATTTCCGATTTTCAATCCGATCCCTCCAATATTTCCTTCGCCAGCGGCGTGAGCACGGAAGAAGCCGTGGGGTGTCTTCCCTGGGCCTTCATGGTCCGGGCCTCCTCGGCGGTGATCAGCCGTTTTCTGCCCCCATCCGTAAAGAGAACGCCCCAGTTTTTCAGTTCCCGCCGGGCTGCCGTCAGGCTTCCGGACAGTGCCCGGTTCTGATCGCTCTGGGGCAGCCCCGGGGTGTAGAGATACACGCTTTTCCCCTGAGACAGCGCCTGCAGCACCCGTTCCTCCCGGAACCGCAGCAGCTCCCCCAGGGTCAGGGAGCCGATGACCACTACGTCATAAGGGGGCTCCCGGACATAGGTAAAGCCCAATGGGACCCCGGGCTCTTTTCCAATCAGAAGTGCGGTCATGTCAGGATCCTCCCCAGGTCGCCCTTACGGAAGCCGCAGGCGTTGGCTTCGTCATAATCCAGGTGGGCATAGGGAGAAAATTGGTCACTGACCCGCACCACCACATCCTCAAAGATCAGGGGCCTGTCCGTAAAGGTACGCAGCTTTACCCGCTGTCCGTCCTGTACGCCAAACCGCGCCGCCGCTTCGGGTGTCAGGTGGATGTGCCGTTTCGCAACGATCACGCCCTCCCCCAGCTCCACCGTACCCATGGGGCCGGAAAGCACCGCGCCGGGGCTTCCGGACACATTGCCGGAAAGCCGGACCGGCGCCGGGATGCCCAGGCTGCGGCCGTCGGTCAGGGAAATTTCCACCTGGGCCTCCTTCCGCTCCGGCCCCAGCACCGCCACATCCCGGAATTCTCCCTTGGGCCCCCGGAGGGTAACCCGTTCCCGGGCAAGAAACTGCCCCGGCTGGCTCAAGGGTCTTTCCGGTGTCAGACAGTGGCCGAACAGAGCCTGGGCCTGCTCCCGGGTCACATGGACGTGGCGGCCGGAAGCCTCCAGCTCCACAAACAGCCGGTGCAGAATTGCATCCGAAAGTGCCGCAGAATCCATTCGATTTCCTCCTTTACCCCAGCCGCTCCAGGATCTTCTGGGTCAGCAGTTCTACAAGCTCACTGTCCGGAGCCTGGGGGATGCGGGGCTCTTCCTTCCGCCCCCAGGCCACCCGCCGGATGTTGATCAGGTCCAGCGGGGAAATGTTATTGGAAGAGCTGCTGCCGCCTACGGCACCGCAGCCCAGGGTCAGCGCCGGGAACAGACCCGTTGCCGCCCCGATGCCCCCCAGCGCCGCCGGGGCATTGACCAGGAACCGGGACACGGGGATTTTCAGGGCAAACCTGCGGATCACCTCTTCGTCTCTGGCGTGAATGGCGAAGGTATGGCCGCTGCCCTCGTGACGCAGAACCTCCACCGTCTTGGAAAGTACCGCCTCCTCGCTGTCCATTACAAAAAAGGCCAGCACCGGGCACAGCTTTTCCATGGAATAGGGCCGGGTGGGGCCTGCCTCCTGCTCCCGGGCCATGAGCACCTTGGTGTTTTTGGGCACGCTGAAGCCCGCCTTTTCCGCCAGATAGATGGCGGTTTTGCCCACCACCTGGGGATCCAGCCCGCCGCCGGGCTTAAACAGGAGCTTGGCCAATGCCCCTGCCTGATCCCTGGGCATCAGATAAATGCCCTGTTTTTCCGCCTCTGCAAGAACGGCGGTTTCCATGCTTCTTTCCACGATGATGCTCTGTTCGGAAGCGCAGACGGTGCCGTTGTCAAAGGTCTTGGAGCGGATAATATCCGCCACCGCTTTCGGCACATCCGCGGAGGAGTGGATGAAGGCCGGCCCATTGCCCGCCCCCACGCCGATGGCGGGCTTGCCGGAGGAGTAGGCAGCGCGGACCATCCCCGGTCCGCCGGTGGCCAGCAGAAGCTTTACTTCCGGTGCGGACATCATCTCCTGGGTGCCTGCCATTTTGTTTTTGGTCAGGCAAGCGATGGTCCCTTCCGGGGCCCCCGCCGCTTCTGCCGCCCGGGCAAGGATCCGGGCTGCCGCGCAGCTGCATTTTGCCGCTTTTGGGTGGGGCGAAAACACAATGGCGCAGCCGGCCTTTACCGCGATGAGGGCCTTGTAGCAAACCGTGGACGTGGGGTTGGTGCTGGGCACGATTGCCCCGATGACCCCCACGGGAACCCCGATTTCCCACAGACTTTTCTCCCGGTCTTCCCTCAGAATCCCCACGGTTTTCATGGGTTCAACGGCACGCAGCACATCCCGGCAGGCAAAGCGGTTCTTTTCCGTTTTGTCCTGGGTATTGCCAAAGCCCGTCTCTTCCACCGCCATTTTGGCAAGGGAAGCGCATTCGCCCTCAAAAGCAGCGGCCATGGCCCGTACAATGGCGTCCAGCTTTTCCTGAGGCAGGGTTTCCAGGGTTTGCTGCGCCTGGCCTGCCCGGCGGCACAGCGTCCGGGCTTCCTGACGGGCCAGCAGATCTTCATCAAATTCCGTCATGGTGTTCTCCTTTCCCTCAGTACAGCAGACTGGACCCATCCCCGGCCTTGGCCGTCAGATGGCCGTTTTCCACAAAGCCCATCTTTTCCAGCCAGCGCTGGAACTCCGGGATGGCGGTCTTTCCGGTGATCTCCCGCAAGGCGGCAGTCTCCCGGAAGCCGGTGGTCTGGTAGTTCAGCATAATGTCATCCCCATGGGGGATGCCCATAAAATAGTTGCAGCCCGCCAGTGTCAGAAGGGATGCCAGATTCTCAATGTCGTTCTGGTCCGCCTTCATGTGGTTGGTGTAGCAGCAGTCGCAGCCCATGCTGATGCCCGTCAGCTTGCCCATGAAGTGGTCCTCCAGGCCGGCCCGTGTCACCTGGCGGGCATCGTACAGATATTCCGGCCCGATAAAGCCCACCACGGTGTTTACCAGGAAGGGCGCGAACCGCTTGGCAAAGCCGTAGCACCTGGCCTCCATGGTCACCTGATCCGTATCAAAGTGGGCGGAGCTTGACAGCTCCGATCCCTGGCCGGTTTCAAAATACATCACATTGGGCCCTTCGGCGGTGCCCTTCTGGAGCACCAGCGCCCGGGCATCCTCCAGGGTTTTGGCGGTAAAGCCGAAGGCCTCGTTGCCCTTCTGGCTTCCGGCAATGGACTGGAAAATCAGGTCGCAGGGCGCCCCCTTTTCCACCGCCTTCATCTGGGTGGTCACATGGGCCAGCACACAGATCTGGGTTGGAATGGCCCAGTGCTCCTTGATTTCCTGAAACCGGCGCAGAATCTTTCCCGCCTGTTCCGGGGAATCCGTCACCGGGTTCAGACCGATGACCGCGTCTCCCGCGCCGAAGCTCAGGCCCTCCAGGGTGGAGGCGGTAATCCCCTCCGGGTCATCGGTGGTGTGGTTGGGCTGCAGGCGGCAGCTCAGCGTACCGGGAAGCCCGATGGTGGTATTGCAGTGGGCCGTTACGGTGATTTTGGAAGCGGCATAGATGAGGTCCAGATTGCCCATCAGCTTGCACACCGCCGCCACCATTTCGGAGGTCAGCCCCCGGCTGAGCCGGTGAATATCCCCGCCTGTGGTATTTTCATCCAGGATATATTCCCGCAGGTCGGACACCGTCCAGCCCTTGATTTTTTCATACTGGGGAAGATTCAGGTCGTCCTGGATGATGCGGGTAACCTCGTCCGTTTCATAGGGAACCGCCGGATTCTCCCGCAGCTCCTGCAGGGTCACCCCGGCAAGCACCACCTTGGCGGCAATGCGCTCCTGGGCGCTTTCCGCTGCCAGGCCCGCCAATTGGTCTCCGGTCTTCACCTCGTTTGCCTTGGCAAGCACCTGTTTCAGGTCCCGAAACTGGTATGTTTTCCCCAAAAGGGTGGTTTTCAATTTCATAGAAGTCCTTCCTCCCGGCCCCCTAGGTGGCCCCTTGTTGCTGCACGCATTTCAGCATGAGAATATACACCGCGCTGCTGAGCCGGTTGAGCCCACGGATGATGTCCTCCCGTCCCTCCGGAAAGGCCCGGGCCGCCTCCAGCTCCGTCTGGCGCACCTGTGTGCGCAGAACGTTGAGCCGGGCCACCCGCAGGCCATGCCGGGGCCCGGGCATAAAATGGGGAATGCCCAGATACTGCTGGGGCAGCTGGCTGTAGGTGCGTACCTGGTCCAGGGTCATGCCCAGGAGCCTGTCCACCCGGAAAGGCTCCTCCAGCACCTCGCACTTCAGAATCTGCCGGACAAAATCCAGCAGCTCGCCGCATTGGGCCTGCAGCTCCGGTTCCTCCAGCGCCAGCAGGAGAATCCGGCTTTCCAGACTGTCCAGGCTGCCCCGGAAACGGATTCTTGGATGGGTTTTGGGCACCAGCACTTCCCCGGTGAGCTGGGTCATATGCTCCGGCTTTTCCTCGTAATAGCAGCCGTCCAGGCCCCGGTATTGGGTGATCTTTGCCTGCGCCGCGGGAACAATGGGGATCCGCTCCTCCGTCAGGTAATCCCGTGCGGAGCTGGTCAGGGTGTCCCCCTCTGCCAGGAAGAACACCCGCCGGCCCTGCCGGGTTCGGATATTATCCCGGACATTTTCCAGGCACCAGAGCATGGGTTACTTCCCCTGGGCATTGCTGCCGCCGGTTCGGGCCTTGGGCAGGATATTGTCCACCTCCACATGGGGGCGGGCAATGACATGGACAGAAATCAGCTCCCCCACCTTTTCCGCCGCCGCGGCACCGGCATCCGTGGCGGCCTTCACGGCGCCCACGTCCCCCCGGACCATAACGGTCACCAGGCCGCCGCCTACCTGCTCCTTGCCGACCAGCTGCACATTGGCCGATTTGACCATGGCATCCGCCGCTTCAATGGCCCCCACAAGGCCCTTGGTTTCGATCATTCCCAGAGAATTGGTATCCATAGACTTATTGTTCCTTTCCTGTTGTGTTCCAAGATTTTGTTGCAAAAGGGGAGATTGCTGAATTGACAATTTACAATTGATAATTGACAATGAAGGAATCCCCTTCGGGGATAAATGAAAAAAATTCGATAATCCGGAAGAACTCTTGGATATTTTGTATGGTCTAATCAAAAATATTCAAATTCATCCCGAAGGGATACCATAATTGTCAATTGTTCATTGTCAATTGTCCATTCACAAAATCCCCCTTTACCGGGGTCTGTCCGCCACTTCCATAACCGCCTCCCGGAAGGCCTGACAGGCTGCGGTGCAGGCCGACTGGGTGCCGGTCAGCAGACCGCCTCCAAAGTTGGTCTGACTGGGCGGATCATAAAATTTGCAGAGCCGTACATCCGCCGCCTTCAGAGCGGCATCCAGCCCCACAACGCTCTCCAGGGGCGGGGCGATCAGATAGGCCAGGGCACTTCCCAGGGGCACCCCCGCCTCCTCCGCCAGAAAAGAGCCTGCGCTGCTGACGGTGTGGGCAAGGAAGCTGACGCCCCGGTATTCTTCAAAGCCCACTTTTTCCAGCGCGCTTAACGCCGCGTCCATGGCGCTGGCCGCGTCCGGGGGCGTATCCGCCCCGAGAATGCCGATGACCTCACCGGCATAGGGCTGGGTGGCGTTGGCAGCCCCGGCGTAGAAGCTCCTGGCAAACACCACCCTTGCCCGGGCTGCTTTGGTGGCCTCGTCCAGGGCAATATAGGTCGCGTCATCGCAGTCCGTTGTCAGCAGCGCCAGGCTGTGGCAGTCGGTTCCCAGCCTTTCCAGGAGACTCCGGCTGGCATTGGGCAGAAACCGTACCGCCAGGACCTTTACAGGGATCATGCCCCTTCCTCCCCGTAAAGGGCCACACCGGAAACCTTTTTCTTCAGAATCGTTTCCAGCAGGCCTGCGATATGGGCACCGGCCTCCACAGCCGGGGTGCCCTGGGCATGGATGTTGCTGACCACCGTCCGGCAGGATTCCAGCACCCCGGTGCGGGCGCCGTAGGTGATATAGCAGGACATACTCTTATCCGTTACCAGGCCCGGCCGTTCACCCACCAGCATACACACCACTTCCGCGTTGGTCACATCGCCGATGGCGTCCCCCGCCCCTACCCGGCAGTACCGGACAAACACCGTCTTCCCCGGGTCAATGCCCCGGAGCTTCAGTCCGTCCCGGATGGCCGCCAGGCAGTCCACTGCATTGGCCAGAATGGCCGCGGAGGACAGGCCGTCCCCCACCACCAGCTGCACCTTTGGATTCTGAGGCAGTTCGGTACGAAGTATCTGCCGGTTCTGGTCGTCAAAGCACCGGCCCAGGTCCGGCCTGGTCAGATACTGATCCTTGCTTTCGCACCGGGTCTGTACCGATACCCAGCCCTGGGACCGGGCAAAGTCCTCCGGAACCTGGCTGAATACCGTATCCTGGGCGGCGGCATGGTCCGCCCGGAACCGCAGCATGGTCAGGGTTTTGTACCGTGCCCCGGCCTTTCCGCAGCCCAGGCGGGCGGGGGTTTTGCGCTTCATTGCCGCGAAACGCTCCCGGTTCCGGGGAGATTCCGTCAGGTAGAGCTTCCGCAGATCCAGTTCCGTCACATCCGGCACAAAGTCCCCGGGGGCGAAATCCGTCTGTTTTCTCTCCGGTCCCGGACAGGTGGGGCGGTAGTCCCCGGCTTTTACCTGGGGCTCCGACCCCATACCCGCCAGAATCTCCGCCACCAGGTTGGATAGCTCCTGTTTGTTCATTGCTGTTTCCTGCCTTTCACGTTCCAAATACCAGGGTTTTCACCACCACCGGGAAGGCGGGGCCCACGGGGGCCCCCACATCCAGATAGCTGCCTTTGGGCAGGCGCACCCGGTCGATGCAAAGAATCTCCGCGTCCTTTCCCGCCCGCAGTGCCAGGGCCTGGCCCAGGGCCTTGGCCATATCCGCCTCCAGACACAGAAGCATTGGCTTTCCTGCCAGAAAGCGGAGCAGCTCCTCCGCCAGCGCCGAAACCCTGCCGTAATCCGGTGCCGTGTATCCCGGCAGCGCCAGCACCCAGGGGCCTTCCTGGGTCCTTGCCGCCTGGGTAAGCACCGGACCCAGAGCAGTTTGGTCTTCCTTGTCCAGATGCACCACACGCAGGTTTTTCAGCGGCAGCGCCACATTCTGGCAGAACACCGTGCTGCCGGAAAGCATGGTGCTGTGGCAGCCCGCCCCGATGACCGTGGCCCGGATGGTCTGGCTCCCCAGGTAGTATTCCCCATGGCAGAGTCTGCTCTCCCGGATACATTTTCCAAGGGTTGGACCAATGTCCCCAAAAGCCCTTGGGGGATAGGTCTTGGAAATACAGTCCGCCACCCCTCCGGAAAAGGAGGGAATCACCGGCTCCCCGGGAGCATTCAGAGGCAGAGACCCGGTTCCGGCGGTTGTCAGCGCCTTCAGCCAGGGGGATTCCCCCAGCCCGGCGGCCGCTTCCAACGTTTCTGCCAGACAGCGGCATAGCTGCTCCGTATCCCCGCTTTCCCAGAGGCCCTCCAGCACCGGGGAAACATAGCGGATGGTGCCGTCCTCCCGGAATTTGACCAGCCGCCCGCCCACATTCAGGCAGCCGGTTTTGACGATGACGCCTTTCCGGATCAGGGCCAGATTGGCTGTGCCGCCGCCGATGTCCATATGCAGCAGGGTCTTCCCGGTTCTCTCGCTGTAGTCCACGGCGCCGGCGCCCCGGGCGGCCAGAACGCTTTCCAGATCCGGCCCGGCGGTTGCCACCACAAAGTCCCCGGCAAGATCCGAAAGGGCCCGTGTCACCGCCTGGGCGTTCTCCTTCCGGCTGGTCTCCCCTGTGACGATAACGGCGCCGGTATCCACCAGCTCCCGTGTGATCCCGGCGGACGCGTACTCGCTTTGCACCAGGCGGCGCAGCCGGTCCTCGTCCACATGACTTTCGTCCAGCAGGGGCGTAAAGTGTACCGGGCTTTCATAGAGCACCTGCCGGGACGCAATGGCCATATCCGGCACGGCGAAGGCGGATGCCCGGTTTTCCACCGTCAGCCGGGATACGATCAGCTGGGTTGAAGTGGTGCCCACATCCAGGCCAACGCTTAACAGCTCAGATATGGCCGGTCACCTCCTCCAGAATCCGCCGCACCTGGAAGTCCTCCACCGGCATGGGATTGGTCTTGCAGCAGGGGTCCGCCAGCACGGCCTTTACAATATCATCCAGTTCGTTCCACACCCTTCCGGGGGCCACACCGGCCGCGGCCAGCGTTGCCGGCAGGTTCAGCTCCCGCCGGAGCCGTATCAGGCCGCTGCGCAGATTCCGCAGAGCCACCCCGTCGCTGCTGCCGCTCATGCCCGCCGCCCGGGCCAGAACGGCATACTTTTTCTGGCAGCAGGCCCCGTTGCTGCCGATAACCGCCGGCAGCAGGATGGCGTTGAGCCTTCCGTGGGGCACATGGAACCGGGCTCCCAGGCTATGGGACATGGCGTGGCACAGTCCCAGGCCCGCCCGGGAAAAGGAAATTCCCGCCATGCAGGAAGCCATGTGCATTCTGAGCCTGACCTCCTGCCGGCCCGCGTAGGACGCCGGCAGGCAGCCGTAGGCCACCCGGAATGCCTCCTGGGCATAAAGGTCCGTGATCATTCCGGCGCCGGTGGCGGTGAACCCTTCCACCGCATGGGTCAGCACATCAAACCCCGTATCGGCGATGAGCCCCGGGGGAAGCTCCCCCAGAAAGGTGCTGTCCAGAATCGCCAGATCCGGCTGCAGCCGCTTGTCCACCAGGGGATACTTGGTATCCCCATGGGTGAGCACCGCGAAATCCGTTACTTCGCTGCCAGAGCCCGAGGTGGTGGGAATGGCCGCCAGCGGAAAGGAACCCTGGCTGAAATAGGCCATGGCTTTGGCACAATCCATGGCGCTGCCACCCCCAAGGGCCACCAGCAAATCCGGTTCAAATGCCTTTAATCTGGCCGTTCCCTCCGCAGCCAGCTCCACTGTGGGATCCGGCTTTACATCCGCGAAAAATTCCGTCTGATGGGCCCCGGTCTCCCGGGCCACAGTCTGTGCCATGCCGTTTTTGAAGAAATAAGGATCCGTCACCACAAAAACCCGCTTGGCCCCATACTCCCGCAGCACCTTTACCGCGCCTTCTCCGGCAACGATCCGGGTGCCGCACTGAAACGCTTCCATTGCCCCACCGCCTTCCGGTCACAGTATTTCCCAGCATTGGCAGAGCTATTCACCTGAACTTTCGTTTGAGAATTTCTTGAAAAGAAGTTGGTTTTTTCCCGGGGATGTGATATGATAACCTTTGAGGTGAACAAATATGGAAAACGACCGGCAGGAGCAGCAGGAAGAAGGCTACAAACCCCGTCCCAAACAGGAAGTATGGTTGGCCCGGATCGGTCTTGTGGTCTTTGTTGTCTTCGTGATCTATCAGATCGTGGCCATCAGCCGGGGTGGATTGTAATGCGGATTCTCGGTATTGATCCCGGCTACGGCATCACCGGCTTCGGACTGATTGAAGCGGACCGGGGCGCCTGCCGTCTGCTGCGCTGCGGCGCCATCACCACCCCTCCGAACACAGACTTTTCCTGGCGCCTGGGAGAAATCTACAACAATATGACGGAACTGATGCTTTTGGCAAAGCCCGACGCGGTGGCCATTGAAGAGCTGTTCTTCGGCAACAACGTAACCACCGGCATCAAGGTTGCCCAGGCCAGAGGTGTGATCCTGCTTGCCATTCAGCAGGCAAATGTCCCGGTGTTTGAATACAAGCCCATGCAGGTCAAGCAGTCCGTGGTGGGCTACGGCAATGCCAGCAAGCACCAGGTAATGGATATGACCAAACGCATTCTCCACCTGTCCGCGGTGCCCAAGCCCGACGATGCCGCCGACGCGGTGGCCATTGCCCTGTGCCACGCCCGCTCCTCCACATCCCTGCTTGCCATGACACAGAAATAAGGAGATCAAAATGCTATACTATCTTTCCGGCACCGTCACCGTGCTGGAGCCCGGGCTGGCCGTTATTGACTGCGGCGGCGTGGGCTACGGCTGCCGGGTGACCGCCTATACCGCTTCCCAGCTGAAACTGAATACCGCCGCCAGGCTCTTCATCACGGAATCCATCCGGGAGGATGCTTTTGACCTCTACGGCTTTGCGTCCCGGGAGGAGCAGCGCTGCTATGAGCTGCTCACCGCCGTCAACGGCGTGGGGCCCAAGGCCGCCATGGCCATCCTGTCCGCCGGCGGTCCCCAGAACTTCACCCTGGCCGTGATGACCGGGGACGAAAAAATGCTCACCGCCGCCCAGGGCGTGGGCAAGAAACTGGCCCAGCGCATCATTCTGGAGCTTCGGGACAAAATCGGCGGGGCCAGCATGGAACTGGATTTCTCCGGCGGTGCTGTGTCCGCACCGGTGCAGAAAGGCAGCAATCTGGCGCTGGCCAATGCCGCTTTGCAGGAGCTGGGCTATTCCCCCGCCGAAATCAACGCCGCATTAAAGGGTGTGGACCCTCAGGCCAGCACCGAGGATATGGTTCGCCACGCGCTGCGGGCCATGGTCATGAAAGGATAACGCGCTATGAGTCTGGAATTTTCTCAGGAACCGGAGGATACCCTGGTTCTGCCTACCTATACCGCCCAGGATGCCGGTGAAATCGGTCTGCGGCCCAAGCTGCTCTCCGACTATACCGGCCAGGAAAAAGCAAAAGGGAACCTGTCTGTATACATTGAAGCCGCCCGGCGGCGGAATGAACCCCTGGACCATGTGCTGCTCTACGGCCCTCCGGGTCTTGGCAAAACCACACTGGCCGGCGTCATTGCCAACGAAATGGGTGCGGGCATCCGCATTACCTCCGGCCCCGCCATTGAAAAACCCGGCGATCTGGCGGCACTGCTGACCAACCTGAACGCCGGAGACATTCTCTTTATCGATGAAATCCACCGTCTGAACCGGGTTGTGGAAGAGATCCTGTATCCGGCCATGGAGGACTTCGCCATCGACATCATTGTGGGAAAGGGCCCCAGCGCCAACTCCATCCGTCTGGATCTGCCCAAATTCACCCTGGTGGGGGCCACCACCCGAGCCGGGCAGCTCTCCGCCCCTCTGCGGGACCGGTTCGGCGTTTCCCTGCGGCTGGAGCTCTACACGCCGGAGGAGCTGGCGGCCATCGTCACCCGTTCGGCCACCATCCTGGGAATGCCCATTGAACCCGAGGGCGCCATGGAGATTGCCTCCCGGAGCCGGGGCACCCCGAGAATTGCCAACCGATTCCTGCGGCGGGTGCGGGACTTCGCCCAGGTAATGGGGGACGGCACCATCACAAAAGAGGCAGCTGACCTGGCCCTGCAGCGGCTGGAGGTGGACAAACTGGGGCTGGATGTCATCGACCGGCGGATGCTCACCGCCATCATCCGCAACTACGGCGGCGGTCCCGTGGGTCTGGAAACCCTGGCTGCCACCATCGGCGAAGAGGCCGTAACTCTGGAAGATGTGTATGAGCCCTACCTGATGCAGCTGGGCTTCCTGACCCGGACCCCCCGGGGCCGGTGCGTCACCCCCCTGGCCTATGAGCACCTGCATATTCCCTATGAGGGCCAGACAGCATTCAGTCTGTAAGGGAAACGTTTTACTGGTTCTTTTTACCAAATTCCCGGATAGGCCTATATAAAAATTGCATAAATCTGAAATTCTTGGGCAAAAAATTCTATAAAGGATTGACAAAAGAACCGATCCTGTGTATAATTCAACATGCGGTGTGTATGTGCCGCGTATTTTATTCACCCTGCGTTACAACCATTCCTGGTAGATTTTCACGGGGCAAAAAACCGAAGAGAGGTATTTCCAATGTACGAAGACAAGACTTTAGTTTGCAAGGATTGCGGCAAGGAGTTCGTGTTCACCGCCGGTGAGCAGGAGTTCTACGCAGAGCGCGGCTTCCAGAATGAGCCCCAGCGCTGCAAGGCCTGCCGTGACGCTCGCAAGAACAACGCTCGTGGTCCCCGTGAGTTCTTCACCGCTACCTGTGCACGCTGCGGCGGCGAGGCCAAGGTGCCCTTCCAGCCCAAGTCCGATCGTCCCGTTTTCTGCAGCGAGTGCTTCGCTCAGATGCGTGCCAACGGCTAATTTGTTCTGAAAAACACCGGAAGCGATTGCTTCCGGTGTTTTTTATTGAGAAGATATTGTAATCAGCAGCCGCACTTTTCCGTGATCGTCCCTTTGGAAAGCCCTCAGGCAGTCCGAAAATGGGCAACCAGGCGCTTCCCGCAAGAAAACGGGCACCGGATACAAAACGAGGGATGTGCCCAGCGGATCCGTTATTCCTTGATTTTTCCGTCCGTGGTAATGGTGGTCACCTGACAGGGGATCTCCCTGCCGGAGGCGGCAATGGCGGCCTTCACCGCCCGTTCCAGGCCGCCGCAGCAGGGCACCTCCATCCGCAGCACCGTAACGGAAGCCAGAGAATTGGAAGCAAAGATCTTTTCCAGCTTTTCGCTGTAGTCGCCCTGATCCAGCTTGGGGCAGCCAACCAGCAGAATCTTCCCCCGCAGAAAGTCCCGGTGGAAGTCACCGTAGGCGTAGGCGGTGCAGTCCGCGGCAATCAGCAGGTCGGCCCCTTCCAGCCAGGGTGCCTGCACCGGCACCAGCTTGATCTGCACCGGCCACTGCCGGAGCTGACTGGGGCAGCTGCCCTGGGTGGGTGCCTGGGGAATCCGCTCCCGTGTGCGGGAGCCGGGGCAGCCCTGATGGGCAGCAGCCTTTTCTTCCCTGGCTTTTTTCACGGCAGCTTCATCGTAGGCAGGCGCCTCCCGCTCCACAAAGGTGATGGCCCCGGTGGGACAGCCGGGCAGACAGTCTCCCAGACCGTCGCAGTAATGCTCTCTGGCAAGATAGGCTTTCCCGCCGATCAGGGCGATGGCCCCTTCGTGGCAGGCGGTGACACACAGGCCGCAGCCGTTGCACTTTTCCCGATCAATCTCAATAATTCTGCGAATCATTTTTTATCCTCCGATTTTTGATTTTATGGCACCATTATAAGCGGGAAAACTCCCAGGTATCGTTGCCGCCGCAACAAAAAATGCCTGGGAGTTTTTTCTTTTGGCTGGGTCAGAATCTCCTGCCGGCTTGTTCCACATTTCTTAGGCTTTGGGATACTCGTTGCACAATAGCCGGTAAGGGGGCTCATCTTCTTCAATGGCAGGGAACCGGCCCACCGGCGGGTTGAAACGGTTGTCGTTCTCATCGTCGTTGCACTGGCTTACCTCTCCCAGCAGCACATTGCCGCTGCCGGGCTCTACGGTAAAATCGTGGTACAGCCGCTGCTGGATGTGGATGCTCTCACCGGGAGTCAGACGGATACAGGAACCGGCCGGAACGGTATAGCTGTGTCCGTCGGTATGCACGGTGACAGGGGTTTCCAAATCGATTTCTTCATTGGGCAGGCTGTTGTATACCCTGATCAGCACCGTGCCGCCGCCCCGGTTGATGATGTCTTCCGTTTTGTACCAGTGGAAATGATTGGGCGCATACTGGCCCTCCTTCAAATACAGCAGCTTTTCGGCGTAAACCTTGGGATAGATCTCCTTCATGGCCCGGTTCCCGTTGCGGATGGTCACCAGGGAGAAGCCCACCTTTTCAAAATCTCCCAGACCGTAGTCCGTAATGTCCCAGCCCAGGCCGCAGTCCCGGATCTCATCATAGGAGCCGTCCAGGCTCTGCCACTGTTGGGGCGTATAGCCGCAGAAGGGCGGCAGCCGGAAGCCGCAGCCGGCGCACATTTCTTCCATTTCCCGAATGGCCGCGTTGATTTCGGAGCGTTTCAAAAAGCATCCCTCCACATTTTTCTATTTCCATCCTACCACTTTCCTGCCCATATGTAAAGAAAAATCGCCCTTTCGGGCGATTATGCTTTCCGGAGCTTGTTTTTCCAGTATTTGCCGAACACCAGGATTTCCGCCAGCAGACCCACCGGCAGCGCGGCGGCAATATCGACAACGGAATGCTGCTTGACCACGGCGGTGGAAAGGCTGATGAGGATTACGCTGAACACCACAAACCCTTTCCAGAGTTTGGAGGCGCTCTTTTCCTTCAGCCAGCAGGAGCCGATGCCCAGAGAATAGGCAACGTGCAGGCTGGGACAGACTCCGGTGGGAGTATCGAAGGTATAAATGATGCCTGCCAGCCAGGTGAAAAAATTGTCCCTGGCAAACTCCGCAGGCCGCAGGTTCTGAACACTGGGATAAAGGATGTACACCGTCATGGCCACCACCTGGGTGATGATGATGAAGGTTTGCAGATTCCTGAAATTCTCCACATCATACAGGGCAAAATACCCCAGAGAGATCACAATCAGCAGATACCAGAAGCAATAGGGAATGAAAAAGAACTCGTTGAAGGGGATCCGGTCATCCAGTGCACTGTGGATCACATGGCAGTTTTCCACCGGGATAAAGTTCTCTGTGAGAAAATAGAAAAGGAAATAGACAACCCAGCCCAGCAGCAGTTTCAGATGCGCAAACTGGGGATCGTTGAGCTTTGACAACCGGAACTGCCGGTAGTCAACAACTGGTTTCTTCACGGATAATCGCCTCGGTTGAATGATTTGTGCGGTAATCCTTTTTGGGGATATTGGGGTAAGGCACCACAATATGCTCCGGCAGAGAAACCGCCATGTCTGTAATGGCGTCCATCAAAGCCTTGCAGATCCGTTTTCTCTCGTCGGCAATGGGTGCCGTGCTGTCGAATCGGATGGGCTTGCCAAAATAGGCTTTCCGCAGCCTTGGCGCCAGATACAAGGGAACGAAACAAACCTCTTTGCCTGTCTTTTTGTAATAGAGCTTGGCCACATCGATGAAGTTTTCCTGAAACGCGCAGAGAATCTGATTGTACCCCCGCTTACACTCGGGGAAAATGATGATGTGATTGCCCTCGGTCAGCTTTGTAACGGTGGTTCGGAAGGTACGGATGACCCGGGTATCGTGGTACACCGCAATGGTATCTCCGCAGCGCATCACCGCGGAAATAAAGGGCGCAATGATGTAGGACAGAAGCCTGAACAGGGGGTGCAGATACCGGGGTTTTTCATCCCAGAAATCATGATAGGTATAGTCCGGCACCTCGCTGCATCGCATCATCTGCCCCGCGCACCAGATCGACCGCTTGCCGGGAAAATACAATTCACTGAAAATGGGCCCGTGGGCCTGGGAATGGTTTCCCACCACAATCGACGGCTCCTCTGGCAGATTCTTCCGTCCTTCGATGGTATAACTGGGATAGAAAATCCAAACCAGACGCCAAACAAGCTTATAAAACAGCTTCTCAATCCACGCTCTCACGGCCGTACCCTCCCATTGTCATAGGAGCACATTGTAAGGCCGGAAGCTAAACTGCATATAAACTAAGGCATCACCGCACAATCGGGCAAAAGATCCACTGAAGCCCGCCGCTCCCATTGTGCGGTGTTTCTCTAATGTTTTTCTTGTTTCTTTCCCCGCAGCAGGGTATAATGAAGGTGAAAATGTTTCGTTTCGGTTTAGAATCATACCATATTCTTACCGGGAATGCAAGCAAAACCGGGGAGGCGGATGCAATGTTTCATATTCTGGTTGTGGATGACGACAAGAACACCCGGCGGCTGATGCGTGCTGTTCTGGAGGGTGACGGCTACACCGTTACCACCGCCTGTGACGGCGAGGAGGCGCTGGCCGTCATGGACAGGGAACACATTGACCTGGCCATTCTGGACATTATGATGCCGCGGATGGACGGCTATGCGTTTACAAAAACCCTGCGCAGCGCCAACAGCGACCTGCCGATTCTGATGGTTTCCGCCAAGCAGCTGTCCGAGGACCGGAAAAAGGGTTTTCTGGTGGGCACCGATGACTATATGACCAAACCCGTGGACACGGATGAAATGCTTTTGCGGATCAAAGCCCTGCTGCGGCGGGCAAAGATTGTCAGTGAACGAAAAATCGTCATCGGTCCTGTGGTGCTGGATTACGATTCCCTCACCGTCTCCCGGGGTGAGGAGCAGCAGGAGCTGCCCCAAAAGGAATTTTTGCTGCTGTATAAGCTCCTTTCCTACCCCGGCAAAATCTTCACCCGCATTCAGCTGATGGATGAGATCTGGGGTATGGACAGCGAGACCGGCTGGGAAACCGTCACGGTTCATATTGGCCGGCTGCGCAAGCGCTTTGAAGCCTGGCCGGAGTTTGAGATTGTCTCCGTCCGCGGTCTGGGATATAAGGCGGTGAAGAAGGTATGAAGGAAGAGAAGAAGGGCCGCATGACCCTGACGCTGCTGCTGTCCGGCAGTGTGTTTCTGGTGACCCTGGTGACCCTGGGCATCATCGGCATCGTTCTGCTGGCAGCGGACAAGCTGGGCTTGCTGTCCCGGTGGATGGAACACGCCAGTATCCTGAGCTTCTTCGGCATCATTGCCCTCATTAGCCTCATCGGCGGCACCCTGCTGACGGTGTTTCTCGGCACCTTTCCTCTGCGTTCCATAAACCGGATGACGGAAGGCCTGCACCGTCTGGCCTCCGGCGACTACAAGGCCCGGATTGTTCCGGGAAAAATCCTGGGCTCCATCCGTCCCATCCGGGAAATGATCGACAGCTTCAATACCACCGCCCAGGAGCTGGAGGGTACGGAGATGCTGCGCTCGGACTTCATCAACAATTTTTCCCATGAATTCAAAACCCCCATTGTCTCCATCGCCGGGTTTGCCGGCCTTCTGAAGCAGGGAAATCTGGATGAGCAGGAGCAGAAGGAGTACTTAAACATCATTGAAAGCGAATCCCGGCGGCTGGCTTATATGGCCACCAATGTACTGAACCTGACCAAGGTGGAAAACCAGACCATTCTGACGGATGTCAGCGTTTTCAATCTTTCGGAACAGCTGCGGACCTGTGTACTGCTGCTGGAGGCCAAATGGGAACAAAAGAACCTGGAAATGAACCTGGAGCTGGAGGAGCACACCATTTCCGGGAACCAGGAGCTTCTGCGCCAGGTTTGGGTGAATCTGCTGGACAATGCCATCAAGTTCTCCCCCGAGGGACAGTCCGTGGAAATTTCCGCTGCCGAGGAGGAATCCAGCGTTGCCGTATCCATCACGAATACCGGCTCCTATATCCCCCAGGAGCAGCAGAGCGCCATCTTTCGGAAATTCTACCAGGCGGATCGCTCCCACAATACCGAAGGCAACGGCATCGGTCTTGCCGTGGTCAAGCGGGTGGTGGAGCTCCACGGCGGGTTCATCCGGGTAGAAAGCAACCCCTCCTTTACAAAATTCACGGTAACCTTGCCAAAGAAATAACAAATACCGCCCAATAGGATGGTGGTCATAAGGCAATTAACAGTCACAGTAGTTTGCACTGCTGTGGCTGTTCGTGTATGTTATCCTGTTATGTGATAATATTAAGTTGGATATGTTTGTAAATCGAAATTTTAGTGCCGCAAAAATCGATTGAATATACGATTTTTACAGAAAAACTGCTGTAAACGACGTGTAGAGTCGCTTTTTTCTGAGGTAAATGAATCATCGGTTGATAATTCTCGATTGCTGTTCTATATTGCAACTTAGGAGGTGATGATATGGACGCAACGAGATTTGGGTTATTTGTTGCTGAAATGCGAAAAGAAAATCATATGACACAAGCTGAGTTGGCAGCAAAAATAAAAGTAACTGATAAGGCTGTAAGCAGATGGGAACGCGGATTGGGATTTCCCGATATTCATTCGTTGGAACCTTTAGCCGAAGCATTAGGGGTTAGCATTCTTGAATTGATGAAATCAGAAAAAATTGTAAAAACTGATATTCAATGTGACGATGCAGATAGGATTGTAACAAATACAATCGAAGTAGCAGAACATCAAAAACAGGTAGAGCGACAGCAAGAAAAACGCATTATTCTCATTACTATGGGAGCCGTTGCAATGTTATCGATTTTTGCATTATTAATCGATAATACTGGTTGGAGTATAGAAAACATCCTATTCACAAGTGTGGGAGTTGTTCTTCCGATTACAAGTATTATAGCTTTTTTTGTTTTACTGATAATAAGTCTTATTAGGTGTGTAAGAAGGAAGTCGTGTAAACGGACTTTGACGGTTGCATTCGTTTTTGCTGGCATAGTAGTTGCAGTATTTCTTGCTATCTTTGTACTTGCGTTGGTCGCATTCCCAGGACAGCGATGATACTAACAAATTCCAGTGTGTCGAACAGACTAGAGCGCACTTCTATACGGGTCAAGCACCGTATGTGCGCTCGGTGAGACTGAACGCCCCAGGCACCTGAATGTCCGGGGCGTTTTGCGTCGCTGCGTTACGAACAAGGGACTATATCCCTTGCGCCGTTTTGCGGCTATCCTCTTAATGCAACAAACAACGCCCAAAGGGACGGCGTTCATAAGACAGTTAGCAGTCACAATAGAATACACTGCTGTGTCTGTTCTTGTGTTTTATGCTGCTTTGTGATAATATGGAACCGACAAATCGGAATTTTTTGGCGATGTAAAGTCATGTTGCGGAAATGTAAAGTTGGTGTGGTAGCATTAAACGGAGCTTTCGGCTACAATGGAATCACCAAAGCAACGGAGGTTTCGTTATGAAGTTGTCAGATAAGATTATTCAACTTAGAAAATCAAATGGCTGGTCGCAAGAGGACTTAGCCGAAAAACTAAATGTATCCAGACAAGCGATTTCTCGTTGGGAAGGTGCAACAGCACAGCCGGATGCTACCAATATTTTACAACTTAGCAAGTTGTTTGGAGTTACCACGGATTATCTTTTGAATGATGAGTATGAAAGCGATAATGACTTACCAAAGGTTAAGGAAGTAAAAAGTGATGGGTTTCATCAAATAATGATTTTCATGATTACACTCGAAGTTATGATATTGATTATTCAGTTCATAGCAACTATCATTTTACAAAATACATTCTTTGGTGTGCTTAGCTTCATACCATTTGTTGCAATTATAGGTGGATTCGAATATTCATATCAGAAGAGAAAAAGTGAAGCGAATGAAAATGCGCAGGCATTTCGTAAAAAATTTTACAAGATTTCAGTATGGGTAGGAATATATTTTCCTATTAGATTTATAGTGAGAACATTGTCAAACTTTTATCCTCGTCCTTATTACACAATAGCTTTAGAGGGTGTGATACTCGTTATTTATCTAATGACAGCAACACTTATCTGCTTACAGATAGAAAAGAATAGCAAGAAATAAGAAAATTTCAGTTTGTCGGAGTGACTAATTCCAGTTTATCGAACAGGCACAAGGGCGCACTTCTATACGGGCTGACCCCGTATGTGCGCTCTGTGAGGCGTAACACCCGGAAAGTGTCCGGGGCGTTTTCCCTCACTCCGAACAAGGGACTGTATCCCTTGCGCCGTTTTGCGGCTATCCTCTTAATGCAAAAGGCGTGACCTCGTCACGCCTTTTTTATTACTGTCTTACAAACAACACCCAAAAGGGGCGGTATTTGTTATTCTGTTCGGCAGAGCATCAGCAGCACCGGTGCGGTGTAAATCAGAGGACTGGCATAGCGCAGGGCGCCATTGAGGTGCGTCAGCAGCAAGCCCAGCGTCAGCACCGCCAGGCTGAGAAGATAGGTCTGCTTCGTCTTGTCCTTTTGCCACAGGGCCGCTCCGAAAAGCAGCAGACTCAGCCAGGTATAGCTTCCCGTGCCGGTCAGCTCCCGCAAAACCGGGGCTTTCATCATTTCCCAAAGGATATTTTCCGCATGCTGGCGGGTATTCTCCGGCAGCAGGTAGTGGAAATCGCTCTGTGCCTCGGTTGTCAGCTTTTGAAAGGGATACATGGCCACCGTAATCCGCTCTCCCTGGGTGGTCCAGGGGGTAAAATAATAGTTTCTGGAATACACCAGCGCCTCCATGCAGGTCACCGGATGGCGCAGGAAGAAGGACCCGTGAAGCGTCAGATACCGGCGCACCTGATGCGCGTTTTCCGCGTGGTAGGTCTCCTTGATTCGGTCCACCCCATCGGGGGAAAAGCCTGTGCGCACGGTTTCATAGTCCAGCACGGAACCGATGATCTCCTTTTCTTCCGGCGTGAGCTCCGCGTCATGCTTCTGGCAGTAATACCCCGTAATGGGATAGAAAAAGCTGTAGTTTTCCCGCTCCATGGGTTTTTCCACCCCCAGGGCCGGGTAAAGGAATCCATTCAGGCAGAAGTGGCCCGCAAGAATGCCGCAGACCGCCAGAACCAGAACCTTTCGGCGGTCCGATCTCAGCCAGGCGAGGGCCAGCAGGCAAATGCCCACCAGATACACGGCGCCCTTCCGGGTGGCAGCGCAGAGCACGGCCAGGATCAGCAGCCGGCACAGGTCCTTCCGCTCCCCGCCCCGGGCGCATCTGCGCAGGTACAGCGCGAACAGCAGATACAACGGCGCATGGATAAAGTCTTTCAGCACCGATACCGCAAAGGACGGAAAATTGGGCATCAGCCCAAAGAACAGGCACAGCAGCCACCCGGCTTTCCGGCTGCCCCGCTCCCGGGATACCTCCCGGCAGGCAAAGGAAAAGGCAAACAGATTAAGGGCGACCTGTACCGCCGCGCACACAAAGACGCCTGCGTTGTCTCCCCCCAGGAATCTTCCCAGGCAGAACAGAGGGCCGTACACAAGGGTTAACAGCAGCGGATTGGATGCCTCCCAGGGGAGCGCCCCCATAAACTGAAGGATCTGCACATCCGTATCGGAATAGATGGAGCCGGGGAACCGGAGTATCCATACCGGCAGCCACAAAACCAGAATCACCGCCGCCCAAAGGAAGCACTGTCCGGCAGTCGGTTCCTTCCCTTCCCCCTTTTCCGACGGGCGGCACATCCAGCGGAAAAAGCAAAGGCTCAGGGCATACCAGCTTCCCAGCTGGGCCGCCCAGTGCAGAAGGTTTTCCGCAATTCCGCAGCCGGGCAGGGCGATGAGATTCCCCAGCGCTTTCGTGGGGGATTGGTAAATCAGGGTATTCCCCGCGAACAGCACCGCCAGCAGCACCCCCGGCAGAAAGAAGCGCCGTTTTTCCTTTCTCAGGGTCTGCGTCTCCAGAAGCGCCAGCAAAAAGCAGATCAGGCACAGCGCCAGAAAATCCAACACATTGCTGGAAACATTGTATACCAGGCCATAGCGCAGGTGCGCCAGGAGCCCGCCGCTGTCGGCGCCCCAGTTCAGCGCCCGCAGATTCAGGGCGGAAACCAGGGTAACCGCCGTCCAGGGAAGGCTCCAAAGGATCGTTTTCCCGTCAAGGTATCTTTTTTTCTTCATCGAATCCATTCCTTCCCGGGTGATTTTGCTTTCATCATTACGGCTGGGGAATTCTTTGCAAGCCCATTGTACCGGAAACGCAGCGGGGATTGTCTTAACCCCCGCTTGTTTCTTCCCATGGGAAGGGTTTGTTCTTCAGCACGGATTCCCGGATGTACCGGAAGGTTTCTTCCTCCCCCTGATCCCGAAGCATGGTCAGCAGATACCCCAGCGCTTTTTCCGTATTGGGGTGCATCAGCAGCCGCTCCCGGCTCTGTTCAAAGTACCGCAGGGCAGAACCCGGATTGTAAAGCTTTCCCTCATAGGTCATGCAGGCGGCCCGGCGGTCCATGACCATTTCCACCAGATACCTTCTGGGCATTTCCACCGGCTCATACCGGCGGGTAGCCAGGCTCAGATCCGACCAGTATTCATAATGGTGCTTGTTGCGGCCTTTGTGATGCATCCAGGCCTGACTGTAGCCCTTATCCTCACGCTCCGCCGCATTGGGGCTGCGGGTTCCCTGGTAGTATTTGACCCCCTGCCAGAACTCCTCAGGAGAGAACTTGCTCAGATCGTGGGTCAGTCCCTGACGGTACAGCCCTACCCGGAAGCAGCCCTGGCACACCAGCGCCCGGTGGTGTGTCACGGTTTTCAGATGGCCCCAGAAATCCATGGCCATTATCCTTCCGATACCACGATTTCCGACACCTGAAGGCCCGGATTTCTCCGGCAGGTGAAATCGATGGCCCAGAAGCTGGAGAATACCAGCAGATTTCTTCCCCTGTAATCCTCCAGCAGTTCGGCGTCACTGCCCAGGTTCAGATCCGTCAGGTCGCCGGGATAGCTGTCGATCAGCCGGATTTCCTCGTAGGGCAGGCCCTCCATCCGCAGATCCACACCGTATTCATTCTTCATGCGGTATTCAAACACGTCAAACTGCAGGGTGCCCACAACGCCCACGATGACCTCTTCCATACCGGAATTGGGAACCTTGAAAATCTGAATGGCGCCTTCCTGGGCAATCTGCTCGGTGCCCTTTACAAACTGCTTGCGCTTCATGGAATCCCTGGCGGAAACACGGGCAAAATGCTCCGGAGCGAAGGTGGGGATTCCGGAAAAGGTAAACTTCTTGCCGGGCACGGTGATGGTATCGCCGATGGAGAAGATGCCGGGGTCAAAGACACCGATCACGTCGCCGGCGTAGGCCTCCTCCACAATCTCCCGCTCGGCAGCCATCATCTGCTGGGGCTGGGAAAGACGCATTTTCCGGCCGCCCTGAACATGGAAGTATTCCGCATCCCGGGTGAACTTGCCGGAGCAGATGCGCATAAAGGCCAGCCGGTCCCGATGGGCCTTGTTCATGTTGGCCTGGATCTTGAACACAAAGGCGGAAAAATCCGGGCTGAAGGTATCGATGGTGCCGCAGTCGGCCACACGGCTCAGAGGGGGCGGCGTCAGCTTCAGGAAGGATTCCAGGAAGGGCTCAATGCCGAAGTTTGTCAGGGCGGAGCCGAAGAACACCGGGCTCAGCTGTCCCCGGCGGACCTCCTCCAGGTCCATTTCCCGCCCGGCGGACAAGAGCTCAATGTCATCAATAAGCTGCTGATGCTTCTGCTCACTGTCGAGGAGACGGGCTACCTCGGGGTCGTAGAGGTCCACGGCCTGCTTACCCGCCTTATTCTTGCCGGATACACCGGAGAAGAACAAGAGCTGGCTGTTTTCCCGGTCGTAAACCCCCTGGAAATCTTTGCCGGAGCCGATGGGCCAGTTCATGGCGTAGGTCTCGATGCCCAGCTCCCGCTCCAATTCGTCCAGCAGGTCGAAGGGATCCTTGGCTTCCCGGTCCATTTTGTTGACAAAGGTGAAAATGGGGATATGCCGCATGGCGCAGACCTTGAACAGCTTCCGGGTCTGGGGCTCCACGCCCTTGGCTCCGTCAATGACCATGACGGCGGAATCCGCAGCCATCAGCGTGCGGTAGGTATCCTCCGAGAAGTCCTGGTGGCCCGGGGTATCCAGAATGTTGATGCAGAAGCCCTCATACTGGAACTGCATCACGGATGAGGTAACGGAAATACCACGCTGCTTTTCAATTTCCATCCAGTCGGAAGTGGCAGCCCGGGAGTTTTTCTTGCCCTTGACCACGCCTGCCTGGGCAATGGCGCCGCCGTAGAGCAGGAATTTTTCCGTCAGAGTGGTTTTACCGGCATCGGGGTGGGAAATGATGGCAAAGGTACGGCGCCGGCTGATTTCTTGTTCTAAAGTAGACATAACATAGTCCTCCACAAAGATGTTTGGTATGATTCGTGCGGCAGAGGGCTAATGCGGACCAAAAGGCAACATATTTTCCTCCAAATGCGAAAATACAGAATATAATCAATTTATTTTATCACAGAAAATCCCCGGTTACAAGGGCTTTTCGCAAATTCAGCCGCCTTTTAAGGCGGCTGAAGCATCAAAGACCGGGATAAATGGTTGGCAGGCTCCTGGGAATTTCCCGCATACGGGCAATATACCACAGAATGGTTCCCAGCACCCCGATTCCCAGCATACAGGCGGACATCACCGAGTAGGCAAACACCGCCTGATTGCCGTGGCGCTGGACATAGTACTCCATCCAGCCGCCTCCCGCCAGCAAAACAGCGGAGGAAAACAGCACTGCCGCTCCCCCCGGCAGCCAGCCGTCGGCCCGCCGGTAGCGGAAATAAAACACCATAAGGGAGAGAACAACCGCCCCAATGCAGGCAATCTGCACCACACTGACAAAGCCGTTGCTTCGGAAATGGAGGCTGTCGTATCGGGTGGAATCCAGAACCGCCTGACTGGCCCCGTAATACAGGCAGAACAGCCAGAAGATGTCCCCGGGCTTTCTGCGGTGGCCGCCTCTTCTCCAGAAGAACAGAAAGGTGAGCACCAGGAAAATGACCCCCGCCGCCGCTGCCTGCAAAAGAAATGTGGCCAATCGGTATTCCGAGGCACCGGTGCCGGGATTGACAAGCTCGGTTCCCCAGAAGGAGGGGCGCAAAAGGATCTGCCCCCGGTCTGCCGTATTGCAGAAGCCGGAAAGCCTGCCGATGCCCACTGCCCCCGCCCCGGCCACGGACAGGGCATCCAGCATGGCGCCGAAATGCCGTCCCCAGCGCAGCAGCGCAAGCACAGCCGCCGCCAGAAAAACACCGGCAAAGCAGCCCATGAGGGCGAAGCCGCCGTAGCTGTAATCCGTCAGAGCGGAAACCAGGCTCAGGTAGCTGTCCTGACGGAAATACCAGTGAACCAGTCTGCCCAGCACCACGGCGCCCCCAATCGCCAGGGGCACCACGCAGAAAGCCCCCACGCAGTCCCGTTCATCCCACAAATAGAAAAACCAGAACAACAGCACCCCGGTGAGGGCAGCCATGGCCTGGATCACCGTGCTCCAATAGATGCTGTAGGGGCCCACCAGAAACGCGATGGGATCCATAGACTACTCCTTTCCCGGCTTCGCCGTGGCAAAATAGATGATGTCGCTGATTCGGCGCTGAGAGCCGTAGTTCACCTGATTGATGACCTGATCCCTCATCACCACGGTGGCCGTCTGGCCTCCGTCCAGGTTATAGGCCTGTACACAGCCGCAGTCCTTCATCAGCCGGGCAAAGCGGCCGATGTTGGTGGTTTGGGTATTGCCCTCCTGATTGCAGGCAACGTAAAGGTAGTGGCATCTGTCCAGCTGGCCCAAACCCGCCCGGGCATAGTTCTGGTTTACCTCTCCGATGGAATAGTTGTAAAGGGGGCAGACCTCCCCATCCAGGACCAGAATCGGCCCAAAGGCCAGGGAGAAACGGATATGGTGCTCATCCACAAAGGCCTGGGCTTCTTCCTGACTCCGGAAGAATTCCCGGCGGCGCAGGATCATGTCGCCGTTTTCATCAATATAGCAGGTATCCGGCAGCGCCAGGCTGTTGCGCATAACCTTGCCCCCGATGACCACGGAGCCGTCCGGCCGGTAGCCGTAGTAATCCCCGCTGCAGGCCACCACCGCGTTCACCGTCTGGGACATTTCCGTGGTCAGCATCAGCTTTCCGGAGGCAAACTCATTTCCGGAAAGATAGCGCCGGAACTGGCTGGGATCCATCACCTTTACTTCCGCAAAGGTGATGGCCATGTTGTCTATCTCCTGCTTCCAGGTTAAGGCCAGAATGGTTTCATCCAGATAGTAGTTTACCTGACTGCCGGGCAGCAGCTCCGCATCCGGGGTGAAAAACAGGGTCTGCCCCTCCAGAACCTCCTGGGCTTTTTCCAGAACCCACTGCAGCATGGACGGATCCTCTGTCCGGCCAAAGCAGCCCCCGTCGGGCATGGGTGCCGCGGGGGCATCCTCCGGAATCCAGTAGGTTTTTTTCACCGCCGTAATGCCCGAAATGGCATCCAGGAGTCTATTCTGCATGTTTTTATCGTACTGGGAAGCCAGGTCATAGGCCCGGTCCCCCCGGGGCAGGGTCTTCCCGCTGGGAAAAAGCAGCAGGATTGCCAAAAGCCCCGCAGTCAGTACGAGCGCCGCCAGGCAGAGCAGCGTACCGAAAAACACTTTGATTGCCTTCATCCCTGATTCTCCATATTCCCCGCCAGTATGTCCAGCAGCGCCTGATCCGGCTGTATCAGCCATCGGTCCTTCTCATAAACAAGCCGCAGCTGCACCTGACAGACTTTTCGTTCCGTCTCCTGGTCGATGGCGCTTCGGGCCGCCTCTGTCAGCACCTCCGAAATCAGGTCCTGCCGGAAAGAGGAATCCGCGTCGTACACGTCCGAAAGCTCCCGTGCCTCCACAATGCGCCGGGTTACCAGTTCCGGGGCCAGTTCTTTCATCCGCCGGGTCAGCCCATCCAGGTCCGGCACATAAAACACCGCGTCCTGGCAGTAGCCCCGGGGGCTGAGATAGGGTTCCCCCACCAATCCTCCGGTGAGATTTTCACAATAATGGTTCCACAGCAGTGCGGAGGGCTCCCCGCCCTCCCCTTCCGGCAGAATCAGCCGGGAGGTGCCGTACAGATAATCGCAGCCCTTTTGGAAATCCCCGGTACTGAGGGTTTCCACCAGAGCCGACGCCGCCGCCCGGGCGCCGGGCTCCGACCACAGAAGCTTTGCCGGCCGGGAAGCGGCGGTCATACCCCCGTACAGCGCCGCCGCGGCAGTCGGAATTGCCAGCAGAAGGCTCAGCACACTGAAGATCCTGTTGCTTTTCATCCGTGTCCGGGCCTCCTCTCTGTTTTCTGTGTCCTGAAATTAACATAACGTTTCCATTTATTATACACAAGCTTTTCCGGGTGGTCAACATCATTATGTGCGTTATTTTGTGCCCGATGCAAAACGGAATTGCCGCTTCCGAAAAGCGGTACTTTTCGGAAGCGGCGTAAATTCCGGGATGGAAAATCAGTCAAAAGGGACCACTGTCAATTCCTTGGGAAAATGGTTCAGCACCTCACAGCCCGACTCCGTAATGAGCACCAGGTCCTCAATCCGAACGCCGATGTTTTCCTCCGGAATGTAGATGCCCGGCTCCACGGAGAAACACTGACCGGGGCGGATCAGGGCGTCATTGACGGCGGACACATCCCCCGCTTCGTGGACCTCCAGCCCGATGGAGTGGCCGGTGCGATGGGTAAAGTAGGGTCCAAAGCCCTTCTCGGTGATGTAGTTCCGGGCCGCGTCATCCACGTCCCGCATTCGGTTTCCGGGCTTTGCTGCGGCAATTCCCCGGCGGTTGGCCTCCAGCACCACCTCATAGATTTCCCGTGCCCGGGCAGATACCTCTCCCAGGAACACCGTCCGGGTCATATCGGAGCAGTAGTCGTCCTTCACGCCACCGATGTCCAGCACCACGCAGTCTCCCCTTTTGCCTCGGCTATTGTCCGGCACATGATGAGGGTCTGCCGCGTTGCCCGCAAAGGCGGTGATGGGCTCAAAGGAAAAACCGGAGCAGCCTTCGTCCAGATAGAGCTTCAGGAGGATCTCCCCCAGCTCTTTTTCGGTATGGTTCTGACCCAGGCAGGCAATGAGGCGCTCCATCACCGCGTCATTGATCCGGGAGGAGACCCGCATTTTTTCCTGCTCTTCCGCCGTCTTGATGGCACGGACCCCGTCAATGATGGGGGAAGAATTGACGCACCTGCCGTCAAACAGCTCCTGGAGCCGCAGCAGGAACCGGGCCGGCCAATTCTTATCGATGGCGGTGGTTTTTCCCGCCGTCAGGCTGGCTGCCAGGATGGCGACTCCGTCCTGGGTGTCGTTGTAGTAGGTAATGGGCGCGCCCAGATCCCGGGTCTGGCGGAACAGGTCGTTGATGAAGAAACGGTGGGCTCCGTCGGTCCGCAGAAGCAGCGCCAGCATCCGCTCCCCTGGCTCGATCCGGGCGCCGGTGAGATAAAAGATCACCGCCGGATCGGAAACAATCAGCTGGGAAACGCCCTGCTTTTCCATTGCGGAAAGGACATTCTGAAGTTTGGTATGATTCATGGCAAATTCCTTCTTTTGTGTTGGATGGATATATGATAGCATAGTTTCTCCGGTTTCTCAATCGGAAAAGAAGGATTATGCTCGATTGACAATTGTCAATTCGCGAAAGCTCCCTTCTCCCGCCAACGGATCAGAGCCGCCTGGGTTCAGGCGGCTCTCAATGGGACTTATCGTTCCTCCCGGAAGTAGGGTACGCCCAGGCTTTCGGGGGGCTGATTCTCCCGCTTGTTGCGCATGGAGGTCAGCACCAGTACCAGAATGGTAACCAGATAGGGCAGCATCTTGTACAGCTCCTTCACCGCCAGGAAAGTGCCGGTGGGAATGAACAGATACAGAATATAGAGGCCGCCGAAAAGCATGGAGCTGAGGATGCCCACATTGGGCCGCCAGATGGTAAAGATCACCAATGCGATGGCCAGCCAGCCCCGGTCGCCGAAGCCATTGTTGGACCAGACGCCGCAGGCGTAGTCCATGACATAGTACAGGCCCCCCAGCCCCGCGATCATGGAGCCGATGCAAGTCGCCGCGTACTTATAGCGGGTGATGTTGATGCCCGCCGCGTCGGCGGTGGCAGGGCTCTCGCCCACAGCCCGGAGCTGGAGCCCAACCCGGGTCTTTTTCAGAACATAGGAGGAAACCAGCGCAATGACAATGGCGGCATAGGCCAGGAATCCGTAGGACAGGAAGAGCTGGCCGAAGACACCGGCGGACTCCGCAAAGGGCAGCGTCTTTCGGAAATAGCCGGAGGTGGTCGTCAGCGCGATGGAGGGAACGTCCGCGCCGGTGAGCTTAATGAGAGAGCCGCCGAAGAAATTGCCAAAGCCCACGCCGAAGGTGGTCATGGCCAGGCCGGTCACATTCTGGTTTGCCCGCAGGGTAACGGTCAGGAAACAGTAGAGAAGTCCCATGAGGAGGCTGCCAACCAGACAGCACACCAGGGGAATGAGCACCGCCAGGAAGCCATTGGACGCCCCCGCCTGCTCGTAGAAGAAGGCGCCGATGACGCCGCAGATGCCCCCCACATACATAATGCCCGGAATGCCCAGATTCAGGTTGCCGGATTTTTCCGTCAGTGTTTCGCCGGTGGAGCCAAAAAGCAGGGGGATGCTCTGCATAACCGCACGGGGGAAGAACGCAACAAAATCGAACATTTATGCCTGCTCCTTTCCGTTGTTTTTCAGAAAATCCAGTCTGTAGCCAATGAAGAACTCACTGCCGATGATGAAGAACAGGATGATGCCTGTGAGAATATCGCCGAAGGCGTGGTTCAGGCCGTAGATGGTGGAGATTTCCGCCGCGCCCCGACCGAGGAACACCAGCAGGAAGCTTGTGAAAATCATACCGAAGGGATTGAACTTGGCAAGCCAGGCAACCATAACGGCGGTAAAGCCCCGGCCGCCGGCGATGGTGGTGGTGATGGTATGATCGGTGCCGCCCACCAGCAGCAGACCCGCCAGACCGCAGATGGCGCCGGAGAGCATCATGGTGCGCACAATCACCTTCCCCACGGGGATGCCCACATACCGGGCGGTACGCTCACTTTCGCCCACCACCGCAATCTCATAGCCCTGCTTGGAGCGGGCCAGGTAGAAATACATAATCACCACCAGAACGGCCACAATCAGAATATTCAGCAGATATTTGTAGGAGCCGATCTGGGGCAGCCATCCGGCCTGGGTGGACTGGTTGATAATGCCGATTTTGCCCGCGCCCTTGGGCACTTCCCAAACGATGACAAAAAAGGCAACCAGCTGGGTGGCCACATAATTCATCATCAGGGTAAACAGGGTCTCGTTGGTGTTCCACTTGGCCTTGCAGATGGCAGGGATTCCGCCCCAGACCGCGCCTGCCGCCATGGCGGAAACCGTCATAACGCAAATCAGCAGCCAGTTGGGGAGCTTGTCCCCCAGCAGGATCATGCAGGCCGCGGTAGCCAGGCCGCCGATCAGGATCTGGCCCTCGCCGCCCACGTTCCAGAAGCGCATTTTAAACGCGGGGGTGACCGCCAGGGAGACGCACAGAAGGATTGCCAGGTTCTGGCCCAAAATCCACATTTTTCTCTTGGAGCCGAAGGCGCCCTGGAACATGGCCTTGTACACGCCCAGAGGATTCTCTCCGGTAAGGGCGGTGGTCACAAAGGCGCAGACTACCAGAGCCAGCAGGATCGCCGCTCCCCGGATGGCCCAGGCGCCGTACCAGGGCAGACTGTCCCGCTTGGAAATGTGCAGCACAGGGCCGCTTTTCTTTTTAGCCATTGGTCTTTCCTCCCAAACGCGTCATCATCATGCCCACTTCCGGCTTCTGGGCGCTGCGGCCATCCACAATGCCGCTGACCTTTCCGCCGCAGAGCACCAGGATCCGGTCGCACAGCTCCAGCAGCACATCCAGGTCCTCGCCCACAAATACCACGGCCACACCGGCCTTCTTCTGTTTGTTGATCAGATCATAAATGGTGTAGGAGGAATTGATGTCCAGGCCCCGCACCGCATAGGCCGTCAGCAGTACCGTGGGGGCGGCGGCAATTTCCCGGCCCACCAGCACCTTCTGCACGTTGCCGCCGGAGAGCCGGCGCACCGGGGTGGAAACGCCGGGGGTATTGACCTCCAGCTCCTTTACCACGTTCTCTGCCAGGCGTTTGGGCTCCTTCCGGTTGGTAAACCAGGACCGGCCCTTGCGGAAGGACCGCAGCATCATGTTGTCGGTCAGATCCATGGATCCCACCAGGCCCATGCCCAGCCGGTCCTCTGGAACGAAGGAAAGGGACACACCCATGGAGGCGATTGCCGTGGGATCCTTGCCCACCAGCTCTTCCCGGGTGCCGTCGTCCTTCACATAGCAAATGGAACCGCTCTCGGTTTTCTGAAGACCCGCAATGGCCTCCAGCAGCTCTTTCTGGCCGCAGCCGGAAATGCCAGCAATGCCCAGAATCTCGCCGGATTGGGCGGTGAAGGTCACGTCCTCCAGCTTCACGGTGCCCTCGGCATCCTTCACCGTCAGATTCTTCACTTCGATCCGGGGCCGGGGATCCACAGGCTCCGGACGATCAATGTTCAGGGTTACGGGCCGGCCCACCATCATATTGGTCATATCCTGGGCAGAGGTCTTCTTCGTTTCCATATCGCCCACAAACTGACCATGGCGCAGAATGGCCACCCGGTCGGACAGCTCCTCCACCTCATGCATCTTGTGGGTGATGATGACGATGGCCTTGCCGTCATCCCGCATGGCCCGCAGAACCGCGAAGAGCTTTTCGGTCTCCTGGGGCGTCAGCACGGCGGTGGGCTCATCCAGGATCAGGATGTCCGCGCCCCGGTAAAGCACCTTGACGATTTCCACGGTCTGCTTCTGGGAAACGGACATATTGTAGATCTTCTGGTTGGGATCCACGTCAAAGCCGTAGGCATCGCAGATTTCCTTGACCTTTTGGGCCACCTTGTTCATATCCAGCCGTCCCGGCTCCTTCAGGCCCAGAACGATATTCTCGGCGGCGGTGAGCACGTCCACCAGCTTAAAATGCTGATGAATCATACCGATGCCGTAGGAGAACGCATCTCTGGGAGAACGAATCAGGGCTTCCTTCCCGTTGATAAAAATTTTGCCATCATCCGGAAAGTAGATGCCGGAGAGCATATTCATCAGGGTTGTTTTGCCGCTGCCGTTTTCACCCAGCAGGGCCAGAATCTCCCCCTTGTAAATATCCAGCCACACCCGGTCATTGGCCAGGGTGGAACCGAAGCGTTTGGTGATGTCCCGCATCTGAACCGCGGCGCGTTTCTCTTCCAAAAAGCTCACTCCTTAATCAATTGACAATGGACAATTGACAACGAGGAACGCCCCTCGGGGTATTCTATCATCTCCGGGGGGACCTCAATGTGTCAATTCTCAATTGTCAATTCCTAGAAATTGCAGCATTCCCAGGGCTCCCGAAGGAGCCCTGGGTGAATCATCAGAATGCGGTATCCAGCAAGTTGATGCCGTCAATACCTACGTTGAAGTAGGGGGCGGAGCGCTTGGCAGACTCGTTGAAGTAGCCGTTCTCCACAACCTCGGTATCGGGGGTGTAGTCAGGATCGGTGTCCACATCGGCCATGTAGCTGTCCAGGGGCTTGCCGTCTACGGTAAAGGTGGAGACGTCGAAGACGTGCAGCTTGCCGGACTCGATGTCGGCCTTCACCTCGGCCAGCTTCTCAGCGGTGCCGGCAGCGCAGGCGGCCTCGTTGATGTCGGTCAGCACAACGGAGCCGCTGGCGATGGTGCCGGTCCAGTCAGCGGGAATGGCCTCACCATTCTTGACGCAGTTAACGACGTACTCGTAGTAGGGCGCCCAGTTGATCCGGGAGGACACCAGGAAGGTGTTGGGGCAGGCGGCGACGGTGGAGCCGTTGTAGGACACGTTGGGCACACCGGCGGTCTCGCAGGCAGTGGGGGCGCCCATGGAGTCGGCGTGCTGGGAGATGAGCTTGGCGCCGTTGCCGATCAGTCTGTTGGCAGCTTCCTTCTCGGCGGTCTCGTCATACCAGGAACCGGTGAAGGTGACATCCATGGTCACAGTGGGGCAGACGGACTTGGCGCCCAGGAAGAAGCTGGTATAACCGGACTGCACCTCGGCATAGGTAAAGGCGCCCACATAGCCCATCTTGGCTTCCTCAGCGGTGAACGCGCCGTTTTCGATCATCTCATTCAGCTTCAGGCCGGCCACAACGCCTGCCAGGTAACGGCCCTCGTAGATGGCAGCGAAGGCATTGTGGTAGTTGCTCAGGCCTTCGGTGTGGGCCTTGGTGCCGGTAGCATGGCAGAACTGGACCTCGGGGAACTCCTTGGCAGCCTGGATCATGTAATCCTCATGGCCGAAGGAATCGGCGAAGATGATGTTGCAGCCCGCATCGGCCAGCTCGCAGGCGGCATCGTAGCACTCCTGGCCCTCGGGAATGTTGGTCCGGAAGATGTACTGGTCCTCGGTCAGGCCCAGAGCAGCCACGGCTTCCTTGGCGCCGTTCATGAAGTTCAGGTCGTAGGTGGAGTTTTCGTCGTGCAGGAAGATGAAGCCCAGCTTCACGTCTGCAACGGCAGCGGCAGCCTCAGTCTCGGGGGCAGCAGCCTCGCCGTTTGCCGCGGGAGCGGCAGTGGTGGCAACGGGAGCCTCGGTCTTGCCGCCGCAGGCAGCCAGACCCAGGACCAGAACCAGAGCCAGAGTCAGAGAAAGAATCTTTTTCATGTTTCTTTGTTCCTCCAAAAAATTATTTATGTGTAATTGCGTGTGCAATTGCAGCCGTGTTCGATGGGGGGTGTTTTCGTTGACAATTTACAATTGACAGTTAAGAACCCCCCTGCAGGGATGATCCAATCATTCATTGCGAAACTGTCAAGAAGAAAGTGCGTGTTCTTCGTTTTTCCACTATTTTAGTCTATCCCGAAGGGATACCGCAATTGTCAACTGTCAATTGTCCATTCTCATCCCCGGAAGGTGATGGCGTCGTCGGTCATGGTCTCCACAATGGCCAGGGATTCTACCCGGATGCCCTTGGCCCGGAGGGCGTCGCCGCCGCCCTGGCACCCCTTTTCGATGGCAATGGCCGCGCCCACGGTCTCCGCACCGGCCTGATGGATCAGATCCGTCAAGCCGATCAGCGCCTTACCGTTGGCCAGGAAGTCATCTACCAGCAGCACCCTGTCCTCAGGCCGCAGATAATCGCTGCTGACCACAATGGTATAATCGGTGCCATGGGTAAAGGAGTGAACCACGGAGCTGTACACCGCGCCGTCCACATTGCTGGACCGGTGTTTTTTTGCAAACACCATGGGCACTCCCAACTCCATTGCCACAGCGGTAGCAATGGCGATGCCGGAGGACTCAATGGTGAGGACCTTGTTCACGCCGCTGTCTTTATAAAGAGAAGCAATCTCCTTGGCCATATCCGCCAGAAAGGCGGTATCAATCTGCTGATTCAGAAAAGAGCCCACCTTGAGAACGCCGCCGGGAAGCACCTTTCCTTCTTTCAGAATCATTTCTTCCATCGCTTTCATATGGGGATCCTCCTCTGAAAAATGAAATCCGCGGGCCACCCAGTGTTCACCCACGGAAACAGCAATCGCCTTCCAAAACCAGAGCATACAGGCAGCGGAACGCGATTGAACTTTCACCAATGGTCACAACTTTTGGCGTTGCGGTAGAAACTTTCGGGCCATACTACCGAAATTACATCAGCTTTCTTAACTTGTCGAATTCATGTTATCCCAAAAGCACCCATTTGTCAACAAGCCTTCCGGCTCTCATACAATTTTTTCGGTTTTAGACAAAAATCCTTCTTTTCTCTGGTTTTTTTTGATGAAAAATAAGACCTCCGGCGGAAACGGGTCCCTTTGAAAAGGGGCTTTCTTTCCCTTGTAAAAACCGGGCCGATGGGTTATAATGACAAAAACAAAAAGGAGACCGGCTATGGAATACAACAAGAGCATTCGTGATATGGCTCCCGGCGATAAGGTGGAAGGCTTTTACTTATTGAAGGAGGCCTACCAGAAGGTATCCTCCAACGGAAAACCCTTTCTCAGCGCCGTGATCGCTGATAAAACCGGCACCATCGATGTGAAGGTATGGGACTACAGCGGCCCGGTGGGTGCCCAGGAGGACATTGGCAGAATTATCAAAATCCGGGGGGATGTATCGGAATTCAAGGGAAGTCCTCAGCTGAGCCTGTCCCATGTTCGCATGGCCCTGCCGGAGGACAACTGCGACACCTCCCGTCTGGTGGCCGTGGCCCCCATCGACCGGGACCAGACTTTGGAGGATGTCCGGGCAGGAATTGCCTCCATGGATGACCCGGACTACCGCAGAGTTGCCCAGACCATGCTGGACCGGCATCTGGAAGCCTTCCGCAGCATCCCCGCGGCGAAAAGCGTTCACCACAGCTTTCTTTCCGGCCTTCTCATGCACACCGGCAATATGCTGAAGCTGGCAGACTTTCTTGCCGGTCTCTATCCCCAGATCATCGACCGGAATCTGCTGCTCACCGGAACTCTGCTCCATGACTTCGCGAAGGAAAGCGAATTCCGGTTTTCCGACCTGGGAATCGTCACCGACTATTCTCTCAAGGGGCAGCTTTTGGGCCACTTGGTCATGGGCGCCCAGGAGGTGGCCGAAGTCTGCCGGGAGCTGGGTACGCCGGAGGAAAAGAGCCTGCTGCTGCAGCACATGATCCTGTCCCACCACGGAGAGCCGGAATTCGGGGCCGCCGTTCGCCCCGGTTTTGCGGAAGCGGAGCTGCTGAGCTACATTGACCTTGTAGACAGCCGTATGGAAATTTACGCGGAAGCACTTCCCTCCGTTCCCGAAGGGACCTTCTCCAGCCGGATCTTCGCGCTGGACAAACGGATTTACCGGCATACGTAACCATCAGGGCCGCTGGAAAGTTCAGCGGCCCTGATTTTTTAGGGCAATGGGATTTATAAGCCTTGCGTGTGGAAATAGGCTCTATCTCAACGAAAACGCCCCCCGCCGGATGGCAGGGGGCGCAAAAACCGTTATCAAAGCCGAAATTATTCAGCAACCTCGGTAACAACACCGGAACCGACGGTACGGCCGCCTTCACGGATAGCGAAACGCAGGCCCTTCTCGATTGCGATGGGGGTGATCAGCTCAACGTTCATAACAACGTTGTCGCCGGGCATGCACATCTCAGTGCCTTCGGGCAGGGTGATGATGCCGGTAACGTCAGTGGTACGGAAGTAGAACTGAGGACGATAGTTGTTGAAGAAAGGAGTATGACGGCCGCCTTCTTCCTTGGACAGGACGTAAACCTGACCAGAGAACTTGGTGTGAGGATGGATGGAACCGGGCTTGCACAGAACCTGACCACGCTCGACGTTCTTCTTGTCAACGCCACGCAGCAGAGCGCCGATGTTGTCGCCGGCTTCTGCGTAGTCCAGCAGCTTGTGGAACATTTCGATGTCGGTAACGACGGTGGAGGTCTTCTCTTCCTTCAGGCCAACGATCTCAACGGGCTCGTTCTTCTTGACAACGCCACGCTCAACACGACCGGTAGCAACGGTGCCACGGCCGGAGATGGTGAAGACGTCCTCAACGGGCATCAGGAAGGGCTGATCAGCCTTACGGTCAGGAGTGGGGATATAGGAGTCAACAGCGTCCATCAGTTCCTTGATGCAGGCAAACTCAGGAGCGTTCACGTCCTTGGACTCGGAAACCAGAGCGTTCAGAGCGGAACCCTTGATGATGGGGGTGTCGTCGCCGGGGAACTCGTACTCGGACAGAGTCTCACGGACTTCCATCTCAACCAGCTCCAGCAGCTCCTCGTCGTCAACCTGATCACACTTGTTCAGGAACACAACGATAGCGGGCACGCCGACCTGACGGGCCAGCAGCAGGTGCTCCTTGGTCTGAGCCATGGGGCCGTCGGTAGCAGCGATAACCAGGATAGCGCCGTCCATCTGAGCAGCACCGGTGATCATGTTCTTGATATAGTCGGCGTGGCCCGGGCAGTCAACGTGGGCGTAGTGACGGTTGTCGGTCTCGTACTCAACGTGAGCGGTGTTGATCGTGATACCACGAGCCTTCTCTTCGGGAGCCTTATCGATGGAAGCGTAGTCCTCGAAAGCGGCCTGACCCTTCAGAGCCAGATACTTGGTGATAGCGGCGGTCAGAGTGGTCTTGCCGTGGTCAACATGGCCGATGGTGCCGATGTTAACATGGGGCTTATTTCTTTCAAACTTCTGCTTTGCCATTTGAAATATTCCTCCTGTTAAAAATGAATATAAATTACAAACAATTTTGGCGATATGTGTTTCCGCACATCATGTACATAATACAATAAATCATACGGAAACACAAGAGAAATTTTCCGTTTTTACGAAAAATTTAATCTCTGGAGCGAGCCTTGATCAGCTCGTCGGTCTTGGACTTGGGCAGCTCGGAGTTGTGGCTGGGCTCCATGGAGTAGTTGCCGCGGCCCTGAGTCTTGGAACGCAGGTCGGTGGCGTAGCCGAACATCTCGGCCAGAGGCACGTTCGCGTCGATCTGGACGGCACCGGTACGGGTGATCTGGCCCAGAATGTTGCCGCGGCGAGCAGTGATGTCACCGATAACGGTGCCCATATACTCATCGGGAACAGTGACGGAAACCTTCATGATGGGCTCCAGAATGGTGGGGTCGGCCTTCCGGCAGGCTTCCTTGAATGCCATGGAACCGGCAATCTTAAATGCCATTTCGGAGGAGTCGACCTCGTGATAGGAGCCATCGTACAGGGTGACCTTTACGTCCACAACGGGATAACCGGCCAGCACGCCTGCTTCCATGGCACCCTGAATACCGGCATCGACAGCGGGAATATATTCCTTGGGAATGGCGCCGCCGACAACAGCGTTAATGAACTCGTAACCCTTGCCGGGCTCGTTGGGCTCCACCTTGATCTTAACATGACCATACTGGCCCTTACCGCCGGACTGACGGGCATACTTGGTCTCCTGATCCACAGCCTTGCGGATGGTCTCCTTATAGGAAACCTGGGGAGCGCCCACGTTGGCCTCCACCTTGAACTCACGGAGCAGACGGTCCACAATGATTTCCAGATGCAGCTCGCCCATACCGGCGATGATGGTCTGGCCGGTTTCCTTGTTGGTGTAGGTCCGGAAGGTGGGGTCTTCTTCGGCCAGCTTACTCAGGGCGATGCCCATCTTTTCCTGACCGGCCTTGGTCTTGGGCTCGATGGCGACCTCGATAACGGGCTCGGGGAAGACCATGGACTCCAGGATGATGGGATGGCTCTCGTCACAGAAGGTATCACCGGTGGTGGTGTTCTTCACACCGACGGCAGCGGCGATATCACCGGCGTAAACAACATCGATGTCTTCCCGGTGGTTGGCGTGCATCTGCAGGATACGGCCCAGGCGCTCCTTGCAGCCCTTGGTGCAGTTCAGAACGGTGCTGCCCTTCTCCAGAACACCGGAGTATACGCGGAAGTAGCACAGCTTGCCCACATAGGGGTCGGTAGCGATCTTGAAGGCCAGAGCGGAGAAGGGCGCCTCATCGGAAGCGGGACGGAAGTCCTCTTCCCCGGTCTCGGGGTTCACGCCCTTGATGCCCTTCTTATCCAGGGGGCTGGGCATATAATCCACAACAGCGTCCAGAACTTCCTGAACACCCTTGTTCTTGTAAGAAGTACCGCAGACAACGGGAACCATCTCGTTGGCGATGGTAGCCCGGCGGATGACGGCCTTGATCTCCTCAACGGTGATCTCCTCACCTTCCAGGTACTTCATGGCCAGATCATCATCCAGAGCGGTGACGGCATCCATCAGCTTCTCGTGGTACTCCTCGCAGATGTCAACCATATCCTCGGGGATGTCTTCCACGCGGACATCCTTGCCCAGCTCATCATAGAAGACGTTTGCCTTCATGGTAAGCAGGTCCACGTTGCCCTTGAAGAAAGCCTCAGAACCGATGGGCAGCTGGATGGGAACGGCATTGCACTTGAGCCGCTCGTCGATCATCTGCAGGACTCTGTAGAAATCGGCGCCCATGATGTCCATCTTGTTGACGTAGATCATACGGGGGACCTTGTACTCGTCGGCCTGACGCCAAACGGTCTCGGTCTGGGGTTCTACACCACCCTTGGCGCACAGAACGGTGACGGCACCGTCCAGAACACGCAGGGAGCGCTCCACCTCAACGGTGAAGTCCACGTGACCCGGGGTATCGATGATGTTCAGACGGCAGCCCTTCCAGAAGCAAGTGGTTGCAGCGGAAGTGATGGTGATGCCGCGCTCCTGCTCCTGGGCCATCCAGTCCATGGTGGCGGAACCGTCGTGGGTCTCACCGATCTTGTAGTTCTTACCGGTGTAGAACAGGATACGCTCGGTGGTGGTGGTCTTACCGGCATCGATGTGGGCCATGATGCCGAAGTTTCTGGTATTTTCCAGGGAATACTGTCTAGGCATTGATTGTCTCCTTGATTACCAGCGGAAATGAGCGAAAGCCTTGTTGGCTTCGGCCATCTTGTGGACATCCTCGCGCTTCTTCACGGATGCGCCGGTGTTGTTGGCGGCGTCCATGATCTCAGCGGCCAGGCGCTCCTTCATGGTGTTTTCGCTGCGGCTACGGCTGTACAGGGTGATCCACCGCAGACCCAGGGTCTGACGACGGTCGGGACGAACTTCGATGGGCACCTGGTAGGTAGCGCCGCCGACACGGCGAGCCTTCAGCTCCACGGCGGGCATGATGTTTTCCATAGCCTGCTGGAAGACTTCCAGGCCGTTCTTGCCGGTCTTGTTCTCAACAATTTCGAAAGCACCATAGACAACTTTCTGGGCAACACCCTTCTTGCCGTCCAGCATGATGCTGTTTACGAGCTTGGTAACCAGAACGGAATTGTAATTGGGATCCGGAAGGACCTCTCTCTTGGGAACATTACCTCTTCTGGGCACTTTGCTTCCCTCCTTCATAATATAATGATTTCATCGGTACTCGAAAGTGTAACTTTCGTTGTGCCTGGCCAGAGGTTTTATACAATATATAAAAACGCTGGCAAGGCCTTGCCTTGCGAAAGGGCGTGGGGAAAATTCAAAATTGGGATTGTGAAGAATTACTTCTTCTTGCCGGCCTTGGGACGCTTCGCACCGTACTTGGAGCGGGCCTGCATCCGGTTCTGCACACCCTGGGTATCCAGCGTACCACGGATGATGTGGTAACGAACACCAGGCAGGTCCTTAACACGGCCGCCGCGGATCAGAACCACGGAGTGCTCCTGCAGGTTGTGGCCAACACCGGGGATGTAAGCGGAAACTTCCATACCGTTGGTCAGACGCACACGGGCGATCTTACGCAGAGCGGAGTTCGGCTTCTTGGGGGTGGTGGTACGAACAGCAGTGCAAACACCACGCTTCTGGGGGGAAGGCAGAGTAGTCGCCTTGTTCTCCAGAGTGTTCAGACCTCTCTGCAGAGCGGGAGCGGTGGACTTGTAGGTTGCAGCCTTACGGCCATTCTTAACCAGCTGATTAAAAGTAGGCATCTAGTTTCTCCTTTCTTTTGTTCTCGCCGACAGGCGGGTTATATATTCTACGGAATGGCTTCCGGTAGAACCTGAGTTTTGGCGACTCCTGCCGCCGCTGCGCCTACGTCGATTCCGCAGGCCCTGCCCAGCTCCGCCATGGTGCGGACCCAGACCGGCTGGATACCAGCTTCCGCGCACAGAGCTTCCAGGGGCTCCGTTACATCAGGATCCGCGTTTTCGGCAAGATAAACAGATTCTATCCTGCCGGCGCCCAGCGCCTTGCGAAGCTGTTTTGTGCCCACCAGGAGACGCTCCCGGCAGAGCATCGGCAAATTGCCGGAATCGGGTATTGTACATACTTTTTTCATATCCATACAAGATTGTATTATACCCAAATTTCCCGAGTTGTCAATGAAATTTCCAAAATAAATATCAACAAAACATCGTTTCCTTGCCGCCTTTTTTTGACTCTTCAAACAAAGCCGCTGTCCGTTATTTCACAGCAAAACAAATGTTTTTCATATATGGATTGCTTTCTGCTCCTCCTTTTTCCTGCGCTTTATTGGTACGGCTCCCTGACTGCCGGCGCTGCTTCGACGTAAGCGGAAAGATTCTTCTCCCGGTGCCGTATCTTGCTTTTCTCGATAAAGTCCTATATAATATGAACGAATTATTCCAAAAGCATCAAACCTCTCCAATAGAATGAAAGGATTTTTCCGATGGCCTCACTGACAAAATATTTGTGCACCTTCTCCCGGAGAACGGTCCGCTTTTTATTTGCCCTGGTCGCCGCATGGCTGTTTGTCAGCTGTCTGGTAACAACCAGCTATGTAGTCTTCGTCTCCGATGACCTTATGCATTCGGAAATGAACTGGATTTGCCCAGACAGCACATGGTTGCAGTGTCTGCTCTTTTCTCTGGTCTGTCTGATATGGATTTTCCTGTTCAACCGCTGTACTCTGTCTGCCAAGGAGCGCCGTCTGCGCACGGTTCGTCTGGCGCTCATCTATTTTGCGGGATTGCTGGCTTCCCTATGGGTTGTCTGCATTCAGCTTACTCCCAGAGCAGATGCCTGCTCCATCCAGACCGCCGCTGCGGATCTGTACAATGGTCACACATACCTGTTTGCGCCAGGGGAGTATATGTACGTCTACCCCCATCAATCTGGCCTGCTGCTGATTCATCTTCTGCTGCAGCAGATAAACCCAAACACGACTCTGCCATTCCAACTGCTCAATGTGCTGTGCTACATGGGAATCCTTTATTCTCTGGGAGAATTTGGCCTGGAATTTGGACTGGGAGAAGGGGGCAGCCTGTCCGTCACCGCTCTCGGCATTGCCTTTCTCCCCCTTTTATTCTATGTCAGCTTTGTCTACGGTACCATTCCCGGACTGTTTCTTTCCATGGCAGGTCTTCTTCTGACCATTCATTTCTGCCGGAATGCAAAATGGTATCAGGCCGTATCCGCATCCGTTTTACTCTCAATGGCCGTCCTCTTCAAATCCAACTATCAGATTTTCGTAATCGCTGCCCTTCTCTACGCGCTCTACAATGGATTGCAGGGCAAAAAGCACTGCTTCTGGCTCCCCATGGGGCTTCTTCTGGGATGGCTCTTGGCCGGGAAGCTCCCGATCCTGATTTTGGAACGATGGACCGGCTGCTCTTTGCACAATGGTATCTCCACGGCCGCCTGGTTGGCCATGGGCCTGCGGGACGACATCCTCCGTGGCCCTGGGTGGTACAGCGAATATACCCTCGGAACCTATTTCACCGCAGGAATGGATCCGCAGGCCCAGAACGTCATCGTTCTGGACAGCATCAGCGGCACGCTTCAGGGGTGGCTGATGCATCCCAAAGCCATGGTCTCTTTCTTCGCCCGAAAAAATGCTACCCAATGGTCCGAACCACTCTTTCAAAGTCTCTGGCTGAATCTGGTAGGGCATACAGCCGCATATTCCCCCCTTCCAAAATGGACGGAATTCCTTCTGAATTCCCAGGGGCCAAATTTTCTGAATCAGGCAATGAACCTGCTGCAGACCCTGGTCTACGGCGGTCTGGTTCTCTGGGCCTGGGTGCCCACCAGCAAAATACGGAAACCATCAGAGGACCTGCTGGCTTTGGTTCTGCTGGGCGGCTTTGTCTTCCACACCTTCTGGGAGGCCAAAAGCCAGTATACCCTGCCCTACTTTGTGCTGATTCTGCCCCTGGCTATTCTGGGCTACCGGCGGCTGGCTGCGCTGCCATGGGAGCCCAACAGGCAGGCTCTCTGGCACTCTATAATCGGTAAGGTACGGTTTCTGGTGCCTATCCTGCTGATGATCACCGCTGCCCTTCTCTCCCTTATCCTCGCCCCTGCTCTGCATGATACTTTGGCACAGCTCCTACAGGCTTTGCCACAATAAACATACGCGCTGCCGTGAATCAAATATCGCGGCAGCGCGTATTTGCTTGCCCCTTCGCTATTCCTCCCGGTATCGATTCATCATGGTTTTGAACAGCTCCCGGGCTGTGGGCGGGGTATCGGTAATGGCGTTGGCCCCCGCCTCGATCCGCCCGCCGATGTCCGTTTTTTCATCCACCACGGTGACGATCACCGGGATGTCCACCGCATTGGCCACGGCCATCAGGATGAGGTTGTCGATGGGCGCGTTCAGAACAACCCCCATCGCGCCCTGACTTTCCACATTCTTCGCCAGGGCGATGGTTCGCAGCCCCCTTGTGGTGCCGCCGCCCACCCCGCAAAAAATCCCCCCTGCTTTCCGGAGTGTTCGCAGCACAGTTCCCATATGAAAAAGGGCACCGCTTTTGTCCGAAAGGCAGTATTCTTTTTATAAGTTATCATTGCATTTCAAATATCGCATATGGTATGTTGGTGTTAATAGGAACAGCCACAGCAGTAAATACTGCTGTGGCTCAGTCTGTCGAAAAAGGTGGTCGTAGAGGCCGATGCCCTTCATCGGCCCTTTGTAAAATGTTACGAATTTCCCAAATTCATCCGTAATACGGGAGCTTACTGTGGGGGCGATGTAGGCATCGCCCCCTACATTTTCGGTTTAACGGGTCTATCGACACGCTGAAACTAATCATTAGTAAAGATAAATCTATAATTGACAGTTATATGAAAAAGTACCCTAGGTCTGAAGATTTATCAGCATTCAATCAAAGATACGCTTTTTTTCAAAATGAAGACGGTAAAAGGTTTACTTTTGCCCCCGTTCTGCGACCTTTGGTTACTCTTTGGTATGAAAAAGCACGCTTCGGCGTGCTTTTTTCAACGAAGTGCGCCTTGCGGCACGGAAAGAGATGCTTGACACCGTGAGTCAGCACGATTTCATTTCTCTATAAAACAAGTTCTTCACCGATAAATGCTTTTACTTGTTCAAGGCTACATGAAAGTTTTGCGGTGGCACTGTTTTTTGTTACCTCCTGGTTGAGTTGTTCATAATTTATAGCAAAAAAGTTCACAGAATGTTGTTAGCACTCTCACTTGACGAGTGCTAAAAATGGTGCTATACTGTATTTAGAACAAAGGAAAGGAAACCCTAAGGAACCTCAACATAGTCCCTTTCAGCTTCCCGCAACGTCCCAGTTCCAGTAAAAATATACACCATGTAGTTTTTATAAGGAGCGATGACTTATGTTGATGAACAGTATTTTTGGTGAGGATCTTTTCGATGACTTTTTCGCAGACCCCTTCTTTGGCGACAATGCGATGTGCAAGGTGGACCGCAAACTCTACGGTCACAATGCCAAGAACCTGATGAAAACGGATGTGAAGGAGACCGACAGCGGTTATGAGCTTGAGATGGATCTGCCCGGCTTCAAGAAGGATGAGATAACTGTTGGCCTTGAAAACGGCTTGCTGACCATCCGTGCAGCCAAGGGTCTGGATCAGGATGAGAAGAGCGACAAGTATATCCGCAAAGAGCGTTACGCAGGTGTCTGCGAGCGGTCGTTCTATGTGGGCGACGCACTGACCGAGGAAGATATCAAGGGTCAGTTCCAGGACGGTGTGCTGACGCTGCGCATACCCAAGAAGGACGCAAGGGTACTGCCGGAGAAACGGTATATCGCTATTGAAGACTAACCGATAATTGCCGAAGTGTCATAACCAAAAACCAAAGAGGTGGGCAAGCTCAAATGGGCTTGCCCACCTCTTTACAAAAAATCAGCCATCCCGACTGGGATGACTCAGACTGTCGAAAAAGTCCAGCTTTTGCTGGGCTTTTTCTGTTTTATGTGGTATAATGGTGTGGGGTGATTCAGATGCTGGAACGAAACAAGATGGAACGGGGAATTTATGAAATCGTAGGCACCGAAAGTCTGGTGCCTGCGGAGCATCTGCTGTAAAAAATTGACGCAGCAATTCGCTGGAACAAGCTCTACGATATGGTGGAACCGCTGTATTGTGAGGATAACGGCCGACCCAGCATCGACCCGGTTGTGCTGTTCAAAATGGTGCTCATTCAGCATCTGTATGGCCTGCCCTCTTTGCGCCGGACAGCGGAAGAAGTTTCGCTGAATGTGGCATATCGTTGGTTTCT
>SAMEA3663230__coassemble_568_pt1 | contig 60017 bp, 54 predicted proteins | sample SAMEA3663230__metabat2_low_PE_017 | metagenome-assembled genome bin SAMEA3663230 (sample SAMEA3663230) | pig gut metagenome | biome: pig gut; feature: pig-associated habitat; material: faeces | place: China | collected 2013
CATGAAAAGTGACTGCCCAGCAGCGGCTTTTTTTCTTTTCTGCCGCTGGGCAGATGCAATCAGCATGATGTTGTAGGTAAGATCTTTTGTGAGCCTGAATGAAGAGAGCCTGCTTACCCTGTGATGTGTGTTCACAGGCAAGCAGGCTCTGCGTTCTACGTCTGGCTCATTTGCTTACGGTCATTTTCAGTTGCTTGATATCGACTCGGACTTCTGTTTTGCATTTGGGGCAGTACAGCGGGAAATTAAGTACCACTGTATCCTCGCATACTTTGGTTCGGGTCTTACTGCCGCAAATCGGGCAGTAAACCCATTGGGCTCCGTCTTGTTCGTTATTCATGTGAGTTTCCTTCATATCGTTGGGTTAATCAAACTATTCTGTGTATATAAACCTATTATGTGTCTCTGTGGGCGGTTTCTTGATTTATCGAGCTATCAATGGGCTCCGTAGAGGGCTTCTTCCTCTGCGGTGGCGGCACGGACTTCCATGCCTTTTTCCCAAACAAGAATTGAGTTCTCTGGATCATCTTTGATTCCAAGATAAACTCTTGTTACAGGAACACGTGATTCATCGTTCAACCACGCAAACGCGCTTTCGGGATCAAAGCCGATGCCGCTTGTGCCGTTCCTATGCGGGATATTTGTTTTCTTTGCCAGAATAGGTCTGTAGGTTGAAATATAGCCGTTACCATCGCTTCCGACTTCTACTGCGGTGCTGAAATAATTCAAATCATACAAATCATCATAGGTAATATTAATCATGCCATCAGAAGTCTGAAATACCCCCATTACAACCACATCATCTTTCCCCATCGGAACGCATTTCCATTCTCTCAAAACAGTGTTTGCTATGAAAATCAGTATGACAAAAAATGCAACGCCCAGTCCAATCCATAAAGATTTTTTTCTCTCATGGTTCCATTTTTTCTGAATTGGACGCAGAGGATCTACTTCTTTTGCCATTTCATAAGGTTCTGGCATAGAATCAAGATCATTCAGTATTTTCCTGCAATCTGCACAACCAGCACAGTGCTTTTCTACTGCATTGCGGGTCTCGGTACTACATACATCATCGTGATACAGCGGAAGCAGATCACGGATTATGCCACAGGGATAATTCATTTGAGTTCCTCCTTAATTGTCAACCTTGCACGATGATAAGTCACCCGTGCCCAATTTTCTGTTTTTCCAAATAACAAACCGATCTGTCGGAAGGATAATTCTCCGAGTACTCGTAATGAAAAAACTTCTTTATAAGGTTCCGGTAGGTTATGAAGCGCTTGGTGAATCAGAAAGGCGGATTCTTTATCCAGCATCATTTCCTCTAAAGAACTGGTGAGTGTTTCCTCTTCCTCCGGTTCCTTATGTTTTTTTAGGTAAGATAGGTAAGTATTTTTTGCAATTTGGCAAAGCCAAACATAAAGCTTGCACTGCCCTTGAAAAGAATCCAGTGATTTTAATGCTTTGAAGAATGCTTCTTGGGTGATTTCTTCGGCAAGGCTTGGATCACGGCTCAAGGCTAATACATATTTATAGACATCCTGAAAATAAAGAGAATAAATTTCTTGATAATCTTCCACTGTCGCACCTCCCTTTACCTATATGACTTGCGAAAACGCATTTCGTTACAAAGTTTGCTATTGTAATGTGGATAATTTCTTAAACTCTGTTTATCACATTATGACGCATCTATTTATAAAATGCAAGAATGCGGTAGAGTGGCAATGATTGTTTCTAAAATTCGCCGAAAATTTAGGCTAATTTCTCTCCACCGGTTTTGCGAAGACTAACAATAGTAGCAAGCAATGCATCTGTATATACAAATGCGAAAACCAAGCATTCCCGATGTTTCGGAAATACCTGGTTTCTGCTTGTTGAGGCTCTGCCCCAATCCCCGGAGGATACAGATTTGTGTTCAGGAAACGCCGCAAGAAATGCAGCGGCTATGCGATTTTGCAATCGCTGAAACTGACTGTTAGGAACCGTTAGCCAAGTCATGATTTACGAGTGCTGTGTAGTAATTGCTGATGGTTGTTGGGACGTTAAACAGTACCGTCAGTAGGTATTGCTTAATGTTCCGCACGCTGAACTTGCCGCTGGCATCAGTAGTCTGGTGGCGCTGGACATACCCTGCTCGTTCAAGTTCATTAACAGCGGAGCAGATGGCATCTTTGCTTTACCGATTGATGTACGCAAGGCCAGACAGGGTGTAATCCCAGTCATCTGGTAAAGAAAGCATTTGGGATAGCAACCCCTTTGACTTGAGGGAAAGGCGTTTATCCCACAGATGATGTTACTCATTACTGTATAGTCAATATTGCCCCCAAAGCTGCTGATGTAGATTAGGTGCCTGTATTGCTGCTTCTCTCCTTAACAATGTTGCACAAAACATTATGAGATACGATAGGTTGGATATCAATCGTAGTCGCAATCCATGCTTTCTTCACATTTTATTATTATGTCATTAACATCATTAATAGTTATAGTCTTTCCATCATGGTCGTCAGAAATAGAAGCTTTGCTTTGATAAGCCATTAAATACTTACAGCATTTCATCCACGACTCTTTATACTGGATAATTCTTCTTCGTGGAGATATGTACAACGCAATAATTACAAACACTAGTGCCAGAAGAGATATCATTGTAGTCTTCAATTCTGGACATTTAACATTGGTCAGATCAAAATATCCCATTAAAACTGAACCAATAGAATAAACCACACCTAGAATCCCTGTTACTTTATCAACAGCATGATAAAGATGGTGCGTTGTAATGTAATTTATTGCTCGTGCCTCTGCATGGTTTAGGGCATCCTTTTCACTTTCATCACAATCTATGTGCTCAAACAGTTTATTAAACTCATCTTGGTGTTTCTTTTTAGCACTATATGTTACAAGCCAAATAATTATCAAGCAAAGTGGGATTAGTGAAAGCAAAAAAGCGAAAAAGTAATCCATAACTCCTCCGTGGTAAATACCAACTTCATGACATTTTTCCGTGGATAGTGATCTAATAAGAAAAGTATATCATTATTTTTTTCGACAGTCAAACCAAAGATTCAATGCAAATTGTCAGTTTATTACATAGATCTATAACAAGCTCTGTACTCAATTTCAGACTTCCTTTGATACGCTTTCCCTCCTGTCTTATCTTGGCGGTACCTAGAAAATAGGTACTGCTCATCTATATTAGCAAAGTTTTTCTGAAATTGCTCCTATAGTTTTTACTTTATGTTACTATACGATATAATAGTATCATACACATCATATAAGTGAGGAGGCAATCCATGAAGCAGAACACGGATTCCATCGCCATCTATTCCCGAAAGTCCAAGTTCACCGGCAAGGGGGAAAGCATCGGGAATCAGATTGAGCTTTGCAAAGAATATATTCGGGCGCATTATGGGGATGATGCCCTTGAGCATCTGGTGGTCTATGAGGATGAAGGCTTCTCTGGCGGCAATCTGAACCGCCCGGATTTCAAGAAGATGATGGCTGCTGCCAAGGAGCGGAAGTTCAAGGCAATCATTGTCTACCGGCTTGACCGGATTAGCCGTAATATCAGCGACTTTTCCAGTCTGATTGAAGAGCTGGCAAGGCTGGATATTGCCTTTGTGTCTATCAAGGAGCAGTTTGATACTGGCTCTCCCATGGGGCGTGCCATGATGTACATTGCCTCGGTATTCTCCCAGTTGGAGCGGGAGACCATTGCCGAGCGCATCCGGGACAATATGCACGAGCTGGCAAAGACAGGCCGCTGGCTGGGCGGCACCACGCCTACCGGATTTGAATCCGAAGGGGAAGAGAAGGTCGCCGTGGACGGCAAGAAAAAGAAAACCTTCAAGCTGAAGCTGATTCCCCAGGAAGCTGAAATTGTCCGTATGATCTATGACCTGTTCTCGGAAACCAACTCTTTGACCATGACGGAAGCGGAGCTGATGAAGCGGCGGGTCGTCACCCGGAATGGGAATTACTTCACCCGGTTTTCCATTAAAGCCATTTTGCAGAACCCGGTCTACATGATCGCAGACCAGGAAGCCTATGACTATCTGACGGAGAAAGAAGCAGACCTGTTTTCTGACCGGGCGGAATTTGACGGCGAGCATGGTATCATGGCCTACAACCGAACGGACCAGGAGAAAGGAAAAACTACGCAATATAACCCGGTCAACGAATGGATTGTTGCGGTAGGCAAGCACCCCGGCCTGATTCCGGGCAAAACCTGGGTTCGGGTGCAGGAGGCATTGGAGCAGAACAAGTCCAAGGCCTTCCGCAGACCGAAATCCAACGAAGCATTGCTGACGGGGCTGCTGTACTGCCGCTGTGGCAACCGGATGTATCCAAAGCTCTCTAAGCGCCGGACTGCTGATGGGGATGTGATCTTCACCTATGTCTGCAAGCTGAAGGAGCGGAGTCAGAAAAGCCTTTGCAACAACCGAAACGCCAGTGGCAACACCATGGATTTGGCGGTGGTGGAGCAGGTGAAACGGCTGAACGATCACAATGCGGAATTCATTGATCAGATGGAGAAAAGCCGGAAGTTCTATACCGGCAACCGTGTCCAGTACGAAGAACAGCTTGCCGCTCTTCAAAAGGACAAAACGGAAGTGGAAAAGAAGATTGAAGGGCTTGTGGACTCCCTCATTGATCTTGGGGACAGCACCGCCAAGGTGCGTGTTGCAAAGCGTATCGAGGCTTTGACCGCCGAAAGTGATGCGCTGGAAGTGCGGATTCAGGAACTGACTGCCCTGACCTCTCAGCACGCCATGAGCGATATTGAATTTGATGTCCTGCGGCAGCTGCTGTCTGTGTTCCAGGAGAACATCGACGATATGCCTCTGGAGCAGAAACGGGCGGCGATCCGCACCGTAGTCCGTAAGGTTATCTGGGATGGCGTGAATGCCCACATCGTCCTGTTCGGCTCAGACGAGGAAGAAATTGAGATGCCGGACATCACCCCGCTGTTCGCAGAGCCGGAGGAAGCTTTGGAGCCCTTTGGGGATGTCGATTACGAAGAAGACTTGGAAAACGTCGCCGATTCTGAGCCTGCAACAATGACGCCTTGGGGAGAGGATAGCAAATGAGATCCTGATGTACTTTCGTTCCCAGAGAAAAAGCGCCCAGGATGTGTCCCTGTCAGATTATATCGAAGCGGGAGCGGATGGTGCGCCCCTTGCGCTGATGGATGTCATCAGTGAGGACGGAGACCTGATGGAGGAGGTCAGCACCAGAGAGGCGGCGCTGCTGCTTCGAAAAGCGGTGAAGAAGTGTCTGACAGATCAGGAACGCCAGGTGATTGTACTGCGCTATGGCCTGTCGGGAGAAGGCCCGCTGCGGCAGCGTCAGGTAGCGGAACGTACCGGAATCAGCCGCAGCTATGTATCCCGCATTGAAAAGCGAGCGCTGCAGAAGCTGAAGAAGGCTCTGGAATAAAAAACTCCCTCCCGCTGCGGCTGAAGCGGGAGGGGAGAACATCAAATTCTTACCAGCGCATAGGTGTCATCACCCAGTCCGATTTTTTTGGCGTGGGTGATTTGACTGCGCCAGTTGGTATGGGGGAAGGAGCCGGTCAGGTTGTCCAGGTCAGGGCGGTTGGCCTTATCCAGCTTGGAGCCGGGGTTGACGGTCTGGGCGTTTACTGCTTCCGCACAGGCAAGATCCAGGGCAACGGGATCGAAGGAGGCGAACATACCCACATCGGGTACGATGGGCAGGTCGTTCTCCGCGTGGCAGTCGCAGTAGGGGCTGACATCCCGAACCAGACTGATGTGGAAGTGGGGACGTCCATCCACCACGGCCTTTGCATATTCTGCCATTTTGTAGTTGAGCATCCGCACGGCCTGATCGCCGCTGTCGTGGTAGATGGCCTTCACGGGACACACATCCACACAACGGCCGCAGCCCATGCAGTTGACCCAGTTGATTTTCATCACCTTGCCGTCCAGCTGGGGGCCTTCGTGGGCACAGTATTTGGCGCAGGTGCCGCAGCCGATGCACTTTTCGGGGTCTACCAGGGGACGACCGGCGGAGTGCATATCCCGTTTCCCTTCGTTGGAGCCGCAGCCCATGCCCAGGTTTTTGATGGCACCGCCGAAGCCGGCCTCCTCATGTCCCTTGAAGTGGTTCAGGGAGATGACGATGTCCGCATCCATCACGGCACGGCCGATCTTGGCAAATTTCACATATTCGCCGCCCTTCACAGGCACGGCCACATCGTCAGTGCCCTTCAGACCGTCGGCAATCAGGATGTGGCAGCCGGTGGAGTAGGGGGTAAAGCCGTTGAGGTAGGCGGTTTCCAGATGATCCAGGGCGTTCTTCCGGGAGCCGACATACATGGTGTTGCAGTCGGTGAGGAAGGGTTTTCCGCCCAGGTCCTTGATGATGTTCACCAGCACCCGGGCGTAACCGGCACGCAGGTGGGCCATGTTGCCCAGTTCACCAAAGTGGATTTTGATTGCTACGTACTTGTCCTTAAAGTCGATCTGGTCGATCCCGGCAGAGAGAATCAGTCGGGAGAGCTTCTGGGGAAGGGTTTCGGAAGTACCGGTGCAGAAGTCGGTAAAGTAAACTTTGGATGCCATAGTGTTACCTCCTGTGCATTGTCTGGGAATAGTCTACCATTTTCTGGTGGTTTGTCAAGAAAGAAACAAGAGGATTCCGTTGGTGAAATTCGGAAAATGTTTGTTTCAGAAAGCTTGACAATCCAGATGTTCACCGTTAGTATATTCTCGTCGCAAACCAGCGAATTCTGGAATCGGGTAGGGTTGAACGAAGATGGAGATGAAAAAGGAAACGTTTATCATCTTTGGAACGGAGCACGGAAATCCCCTTGGGCTGGTCCGTTCTCTTGGGGAGCAGGGAATTGCCCCTGTGGGGATCATTCTTCTGGGGATGGAGCGCATCGCGTCTCTGAGCAGGTACTGGAAAACCTGCCACCTGGTTGAATCCGTGGAGGAGGGGTATGCCCTCCTGCTGGAGAAATATGGAACTGGAGATAAGAAAGCGTTTCTATACGCAACGGATGATGGAATCACCCGTTATTTGAATAATCATTACGATACGTTAAAGGAGCACTTCTGCTTCAATTGTGTCAGGCAGAATGGAAAGCTTGGCTATTATATGGAAAAGGCAAATATTCTTCGCCTGGCGGAAAAGCACGGACTTTCCACGGCCCAATATTGGGAAGTGGACAGGGGGGAGATTCCAGAGGATATCCAGTATCCGGTGATTACAAAGGCTGGATATTCCTTCACGGGAGATTGGAAAGCGGACTCCTTCGTCTGCCACAGTGAAGAGGAGCTCCAGACCGCATATGAAAAGATTGCTTCTCAAAGGGTGATGCTACAGCGGTATGTGGATAAAAAGACAGAGCTTACACTGGAGGGCTTCAGTGTCCAGGAGGGCAGGAAAAGCGCGGTAGCTGTGGCGGTTCGATTTCTGGATGTAACCGCGGAGAGCTATGGCCGCTATATGACGGTATCCCCCTCCATAGACAAGGAACTGGAAAAACGGGTCTTTGAAATGCTGGAGGAAATTGGATACGAAGGGCTTTTTGAAGCGGAGTTTCTGGTGGGAAAAAATGACGAGCTGTATTTTCTGGAGATCAATTTCCGCAGCTCTATCTGGAACTATTCCGCCACGGTGGCTGGAGTTCCGCTGCCGTTGGTATGGGCGGAGGCGATGATGGAGCCGGAGCGAGTGGAAGAACTCTGCCCAGTACCCTTTGCGCCTTTCACGGCCATGGATGAACTGAATGATCTGCGGGATCGTGTGCTGACCCATCAGATATCCTTTGGACAGTGGCTGTCGGATCTGCAGGGCTGCAGGTGCCGGTATTATCTCGGAAGAAAAGACTGGATGCCCATGGTATCCATGCTGTTTGGAGCTGTGAAGCGAAAAGCAAAGCGTATGATCCTTAAATAAATAGATAGACCGGCTGCGGACGAGGTTTCTGTCCGTAGCCGGTCTGTTTTTCGGAGCCGGATGGAGAAGGGGCATCTCCGGAGTTCGGAGAAAGACGGAGAGGGTCACGCCAAATACTGAATCCAACTGCCCTTTTTCAGCATGATGCTCCCCAGAACGCATTTGAGAATGTCCGGCACCTGGCAGATGGCGTACAGGGGCAGGATCGGAAGATCTGTGAACCTGCTGAGCAGGAACGCCGTGGACACGCCGCACACCCACATAAACCCGCTGTCGAACAGGAAGGTGATGAAGGTCTTGCCGCCGGAACGCAGGGTAAAGTAGGTGGCGTTAGCGAAGGATTGAAAGGGCATGAGCAGGGCGCTGATGAGGATCAGGTCCATGGCAAGCTCCCGCACAGCCTGGGTGGTGTTGTACACATGGGGGAAGAGGCCGGAGAGCAATGCTGTAAGCACAGCGAACAGCACCCCCGTGGACACGGAGAAGGCGATGAGCTTTCGGTTGGCATCCCGCACCTCCGCCTCCGGGCGGTGGGCACCCAGCATTTGCCCCATGAGGATGCCAACACTGACACCCAGGGAGTGGAACACAACACTGGTCAGATTAAACAGGGTGGAGGAAATATTCATGGCAGGTACCACATCCAGACCGCAGGTGGAGTAGCACTGATTCATAACAGCAACACCCAGAGACCACAGGGTTTCGTTGATCAGCAGGGGGGCGCCGGTGACGGTGATGGTTTTGAGCAGCCTGCCGGGGATGTACAGGGAGCGATACGCGCCCCGGATGAAGGGATGCCGGTCATTGTTGCGGTGGCACCAGACGGCAACCAGCAAAAATTCTGCGTACCGGGAGATGACCGTGGCCAGTGCCGCGCCCCGCACACCCATGGCGGGAGCGCCAAAGTGGCCGAAAATGAGAATATAGTTGAGCGCCAGGTTGATAAAAACCGCGCAGACGCCGGCAATCATGGGGACAAAGGTTTCTTCGCTCTCTTTCAGGGTGCTGGCGTAGGCGTTGGCGACACTGAAGGGGAGCAGACCCCACAGCATAATGGCCAGATAGTCACGACCATAGCTGAGTACCTGAGCGGCATCCTCGGCGTTGCCGTTTCCTGTGAGGTACAGGTTGATCAGCGGATTCTGGAAAAAGAAAAACAGAGTCCCGGCGATCAGGGTAATGGCCAGACAGACCAGCATTTTAAACCGGAAGGTATAGCGGATGCCGTCATCATCCCCGCTGCCGTGAAACTGGGCGGTAAAAATACCCGCACCGGAGGCAGCGCCGAAAATGCAGAGATTAAAAACAAAGATGATTTGGTTGACAATGGACACGCCGCTCATAGGAAGCGTGCCAACCTGACCGACCATGATGTTGTCAAGCAGGGATACAAAATTGGTGATTCCGTTTTGGATGATAATGGGAATGGCAACCTGGAAAACCCTCCGGTAGAAGGCACGGTCGCCAATATACTTTGAAATCATATGACGCTCCTCTTTTGTTAGGCAAACGCTCGGAAACAATGCGCTTACTTTGTTTGATGAATAGCCGCATTACGAAATATGTACCTACCGCCGGATACGGAATTCCAGCATACAGCGCGTTCAGGTACTTTTGGAATTCAGACAGAAATGAATCCGGCAGATACAAGTGCGCTGCTCTATGCGGAATAAAACGCCCGCACGAGAACAACGCACAAAAGGTCCGAACCCCTTGATATTCAAGGCATTTTTGTTGTTCAGTACAGCTTATCATACATTTTTGTTTTAAAAAAGTCAAGTTTTTTCGGAGAACGAACAAAGAAAGATGACAATCTTCCGGGAAAGGAACACATGGAAATAAACGGCGGCAGCAGGAGCGATCAGGCCATTCCCGAGAAATATCCGGGCTTCTTTCATTTCCCCCTTTACGGAAGGAAAAGTTTTTTGTACAATAAGAAAAAGACCTTATGGAAAGAATGAGGAGTATCATGGAAAAAAGAATTTCCGTTTTCCGCAGTACCGCACGCATCTTACTGACGGCTCTGGCTGCGGTGGGATTTCTGGCAGTGTGCGCTCTGTCCACAACACCGCTGCTGCAATACAACGTGGGCCAGGATGCGGCGTTCTTTCGCCTTGTGGGAAAGGGAATGACCCAGGGAATGCTCCCATACCGGGACTTCTTTGATATGAAGGGCCCCTACCTTTTTCTGATGGAATATCTGGGACAGCTTCTCTTTCCGGGACGTATGGGCGCGTTTTTTCTGGAGTGTGTCTGCCTGTTCGTAACAATTCTGTTCAGCCTCAAATGCTGGGATCTGGCTTTCACAGATAGGAAGATTCCGATCTGGCTGAGCCTGGTATTCCTTCTGCCAATGGGCTATGTGCTTAGCTTTACCATGACCGGCGGAAATCTAACGGAAGAACTGTCGCTGCCGTTTCTGATGCCCTGCCTGTATTTGTTTCTGCGGTATCTGAACCGAAGCCGGATTCCCTCTCCGGAAAACCAGGATCATTCTGTCTGGGCTGGCTTCTATTACGGTTTGGCATTCGGCGTGATGGCTATGATTCGCGTTACCAACGCGGCGCTCATTGGAGCGATCCTCCTGACTGCGGTGTGCAATCTGCTCGCCTGGAAACGTTTTGGAAATCTATTTGCCAACGGCGCCGCGTTTCTTCTGGGTGCGGCGCTGGGGGCGCTTCCGGCTGTTGCCTGGTGTGCAGCCAATGGAATCCTAAATGAAATGCTCAATCAGGTGTTTTTGTTCGGCTTCCGGTATTCCGGGGAGTCCGGACTGCTGGACAGCCTTCTTTCCATGGGACAGGTTCGGCTGTGTCTTGCGCTGCTGCTGCTTCCGGCTGTACCTCTGATTGTGTACCGTCCGCGGGACTGGAAGCTGTGGCTGTTCTTTGCGGCTTCCGCCGCCGCGGTTCTGGTGGCAGCACTGATGGGAAACGGCTACTGCCATTACTTTGTTTTGGTGCTGCCCAATTTGGCTTTTGGCGGCTATGTGACCATTTGCGGGGCAAAACGGGGACTTCAGTGGCGGAAGGGAAAGCGGGCTCTGTGCCTGGTGCTGACCGGCGCTCTGTCTTTGGGCCTTCTGGCCGTCCCCTGGCGGCTGTTTCGGATCCGGGCACTGGAGGAGGTCTCCTATGCCATGTACTGTGTGCGCTATGACGTTGAGGAACGGCAGGATTATGACGCAATCCAGACCCTGGTGGAGCGGATTCCCCTGGATCAGAGGGACTCGGTCTATGTCTATGGCCTGGTTTCCTGTTCTGCCTGGTATTTGCAGGCGGATATGCTGCCGCCGGTGAAATACTGTGACTGGCAGAGTCACTACATTCAGCTGGTTCCGGAGATTGGAAAAGAGATCCATGACTTCCTTTCTTCACCGGACGCACGGTGGGTCGTGACCGGGCAGGGAAAAATGGAACCGGAATCCATTGACGAGCTGCTGCGGGAAAAGTATCAGATCCGGGAAAAGACGGATCATTATTGTCTTTGGGAGAAAAATTAACAAATTGTTGATATTTTCGTGTTATCATTTGCATAACTGACAGGAGGGACGGGTGATTACGATGAGGAGAATGCGTCAATTGTTGTTCGCTTTGGTACTGCTGGTTGCGGTTTCCTGTTTGTCCGGGTGTGGGCAATCCAAGGAAAAGCAGTATAACGCCGCACGGAATCTATATTATTATGGCCAGTATTCGGAGGCCAGAAAGGCATTCCGCGCACTGGAGGATTACGCCGACAGCAAGGCTATGATCACCTCCTGCGACTATCAGCTTGCAATGGCTCAGTTGGCGGACGGAGAATATCTGGGCGCGGCCACTGCCTTTGCCGCTCTGGGAGAGTATGGGAACGCCAAAGGTTTGAGCCAGGCCGCCGAACGGCTGGCTGCTCTGCAGCAATATGAGGATGGGGATACCCAGGGAGCCCTGGCGGGTTTGTCAGGGACCCGGATTGCAGAGGATTTGGGAACCCATCACGACAGCAAGGATGACCTGGAGCCTCTGTTGGGAAAGTGGTCCTGCACATTGGATATTCTGCCGGAGGTGAAAGCATCCCTGACGGAACTGGCACAGAACCAGGATAAAATGGATAAGGACTTCCCGGAAAAAATCGAACTCAAGGATCTGTCCGTTCAAATAACACTGGAAGTGAGCAAGGATGGCCTGGCTGTATTGAACCTGGGACAGGAGGAACTGGACCGTGTGACCAAGAGCTATGCCGCTCAGCTGCACCAGGGCATCACCGGCTACTATGATACGGTCATTGACAAGATGGCTGAGGATGGGGGCTTTACCCGGGAAGAAGTGATTGAAAATCATCAAACTACCGATGCCGAGGGCGTGTTTGAGGCCGAGGGCGGCATCCGGTTTGCGGAATTTGAGAGAAGAATGACCCCTTCCGACTTATTTTCCAGCCTGAAAAACCTGTATCGTGATGCCGGAATCGCCAAAATGGATGGTCAGACACTGACGCTCCGCCTGGCAGGGAATACCTGGACTGTGGATGCGTCTCAGGAAGGAAAGCTGACCCTGGCCGATGGTGTCAACACCCTGACGGTGACCCGGATTCGCTGAATAATTTTCCCACCTATGGCAAACAATACCTCCGGAAATCATTTTCTGGAGGTATTTCTTTATGAGAAGAAAACTTGCACTGTTTCTCTTTGCACTTCTGCTTTTTCCTGTGACGGCCAGGGCTGCGGCAGTGGATAGCGGCAGCGAATACTGTTTCGCCGCCGCTGATTTTACCGAAAATATTGAAGGCGCGGCGCTTTTGGAAACACCGGATACCGGAGTGCTGCGGTTAAACCACCGGGTGATCCGTGAGGGGGATGTGCTCACAATGGCGCAGTTGGAAAACCTGACCTTTATGCCCTATGGAACGGAAGTGGATGATCAGGCAACAGTGGTCTATCTGCCGGTTTCGGAGGAGGGAATCGGACAGGAAACCGCCTTTACACTCGGCATCCGGGGCAAGGAGAATAAGCCGCCGGTGGCGGAGGATTCCGCGCTGGAGACCTACAAAAACCTGCCGAATACCGGTACCCTTCGTGCAAGTGATCCGGAAGGGGAAGCGCTGAGCTTTTCTGTGACCCGTCAGCCCAGGCGGGGAGAAGTGGTAATCTCCCAGGATGGAAGCTTCACCTATACCCCGAAGAACAATAAAGTGGGTGTGGATTCCTTTGCCTATACCGCTTCCGACCCGGGAGGAAACGTATCCCGGGAGGCAACGGTGACCATTACCATTCTGCGCCCTACGGAACCCACCGCTTATACGGATACCCTGGGGACAGACTGCTGCTTTGAGGCGGAGTGGATGAGATCCTCCGGAATCTTCTCCGGGGAAAGTCTGGCGCAGAAGCCGGTCTTTCAGCCGGGCAAAGAGGTTACAAAGGGTGAATTCCTTGCCATGGCAGTGAAAACGCTGAGTATTCCTGTGGAGGATACAGCCAGTGATCAGTTCGGCGGCAATCTTCCGCAGTGGCTGCGGCCCTATGCCGTCGCGGCACTGCGTGCCGGCCTGACAGACCGGCAGCCCTGGCAGCAGTGGCAGGCGGAGGAGACCGCGAAAGGGGAAGACGTGGCCGCGCTTTTGTGCAGCGCCCTGGACCTGGATGCCGATGAGAAAACACAGTTCGAGGAATTAAAAGAACGGGAAATTATCCTTTCGGAGGGAGAGACCGTAACCCGTCAGACGGCGGCCATCGCGCTGTACCGGCTCAGTGAACTGAAAAAAGTGGAGTAAACATGAAAACCCCCGCTGCGTAGGCAGCGGGGGTTTCCTGCAAAAGGAATAGAAAGAAGAGAGGTAGAAAAGAGGATCTACGGATAGGAAAGGGAGCGGCTCACGGCTTCCGCAACCTTTCTGCTATTAAAATACCGGGGGAATTTGAACAGCAAATAGCGGAATTGAAAACAGAATTCAACGAAAATGTGAACAATCTGTTTGATTTCTATTGGAAAATACCCAGTTCCTTTGGATCGAACCCTTCAAAAATCGGGATCCAGTCTTCTGCCATCGCGGTCTGAAAATCCTCAGGTGTTTTGATGGTCCAGCTGACACCCTGGATGCCCCAGAGGCTGCGGCAGATGGTATTGCTGACGGTTTTCCGGTCTTCAAATCGGTAGGCAATGAAATCGGGTCTCGTCAGAAAGTTTTCCAGATAGTAAGTGCAAATCAAACGAACCGGCCAGGGAAAGGTTTTGTCCCGTTTGATGGAATTTTCCGAAAGCTGACCCCGGATCAGTTCCGGATGGTGTCTGCGCAGGTAGAAAAGGCATCGGGGGTCAAAGGATTCCAGGCAAAAGGGGCCCCGGTAGTTTTCCAGCATCCGGCAGACGGCTTCCGTCAGAACATCGGCGTTTTCTTTGTAGGTTTTCAGCTCAATGATCAATGGAGCCTGACCGGCATACAGGTCCAGAACCTGCCCCAGCGTGGGGATGGTTTCCTGGGTGCCGGCAAGATGGATGGTTGGCAGATCCTCTGCGGTCAGCTCTTCCAGGATTCCTTCCCGCCCGGTTACCCGTTTCAGATCAGAGTCATGGAGAATGGCCAGTGTGCCGTCTTTCAGCAGATGAACATCCAGTTCAATTCCATAGCCCTTCTCCAGCGCGGCACGAAAGGCGGCCATGCTGTTTTCTGGTTTGGATGGGTCATGGAGTCCTCTGTGGGCATATGCCCAGGGCTTCAGGGCCTCCAATCCATTTGGATGTTTTCTGCCCCGCAGGGAGAAAATATGCAGGACCATACAAATCAGCAGAATGAGGATCAGGACAAACATTTGGATTCGCTTCCTTTGAGAAATGGTTTTTTAATCGATCCGTCGGCGGTTAATCCTCCACATCATATGCTTCCAGCCCCTTTTTGGCAGGGACCTTGTTGTCGCCATGGCGGACAAAGCCCATGGTCACAAAGGAGGCAAAGACAAACAGCGCCGCGTAAGGGAACAGGGACAGATAGCTCACATTGTGCAGAAGCCAGCCGGCCACAATGGGGGTGACAATCTGTGCGGACATGGAGAAGGTATAGTAAAGGCCTGTAAACTTGCCAACTTCACTGCCGCTGCACATTTCCACCACCATAGGCAGACTGTTCACATTGATGGCGGCCCAGGCAAGTCCCACCAGCAGGAACAGAATGTACAGCACCGGGCTGAAGCCATGAAGGACAGTGGTCAGCAAAAAGGCTGCCAGAAAGCTGCCGGACAGCAGCAGAGTGCCGAAACGGATGGTTTTCCGCCGGCCAATACGGCTGGCCGCATTGCCCACGGGGATGTAACTGAGAATGGCGCCGGCGGTGGCAATGGTCAGACAGGTATTTGCCTGGCCCAGACTCATGCCCCAGACATTTTCCGCGTAAACGGAAAACCAGGTGGTTACGCCGTTATAGCCGATAAACCACAGGCTGATGGAAATCAGAAGAAAGGAAAGACTCCGTTTTACAGCCTTCGGAAGGAGTGCCCTTTTTTCTGCCTTTTCGGAAAGATCCTCTTCCGGGTGCTGTTTTTCAAATTTCTCCTGTTTCTTTACCAGCTCCGGCTCATTGACAAAGAACATGACGACAGCCAGGGCAACCGCCATGATTCCGGCCACAATGGCAAACAGGGGAAGATAGCTCACATAGTTTTCGCTTTTCACATGATACAGGAAGGTGGTAATCAGCAAATAGAGGATGCCGCCTACAGCCCCCATCAGGTTGATGATGGCATTGGCCTTGGAGCGCAGGGGCTTTGGAGTGATGTCCGGCATCAGCGCCACGGCGGGACTGCGATAGGTGCCCATGGCAATCAGCAGCAATCCCAGGCAGAGGATAAACAGGGCGATTTTTCCGCCGCCGGGGGCCGCGTGATAGCTGTCTGCCCAGATGGGAAGCTGGAGCATCAGCACAATTGCAGCCAGGGTGCCCACAAGGATAAAGGGTCTGCGCCGTCCCAGAGGACTTTTGCATTTGTCGGAAAGTCCGCCAAACAGGGGCAGCAGGAATAGTGCCAGCACATTGTCCGCAGCCATGATGGCGCCGGACAGGGTTTCGTTCAGGTGAAAGGTGTTGGTCAGGATCAGGGGAACCAGATTGTCATACATCTGCCAGAAGGCGCAGATAGACAGGAATGCAAAGCCCACAAGGACCGTGCGCTTGGTGTCAAGTTTCATGGCAAGCCCTCCATTCTTCCGGTCTGCCGCATGGAGCGGCGGAACATGACATAACTCCACAAAAGGATCCGGCGGAATGATTGGATATTTGTGGAGAATGTCTTTCTCTCATTATAGTCCCTTTTTCTCCTCTTGTCCAGTGGCGCGCAGAATGTGATTCAGGTAATTGAGTACCTTTTTTTTATCCAGGGACCAGATTGGCGCAATGAGTTCCCGCCGGGCACCGTCACCGGTGATCCGGTGTACCACGGTTTCCGGGGGCAGCAGAGAGATACACCTGCCAAGAATCTTGCCGTATTCCTCCATGGTCAGGCAGCGGAATTCTCCCCGACCGTAGGCTTTTTCCAGAGAAGTATTTTTCAGCACATGCAGAAGATGAAATTTGACACCGTCCGTGCCGCAGCGAACAGCCAGGCGGGTGGTTTCCAGCATGTCCTCTTCCGTATCTCCGGGAAGCCCCAGGATCATATGGGTTACCACATTGAGACCCGCCATTTTCAGCCGCTTCACTGCGTCCACATACACATGGGTCTCATAACAGCGGTTCATAGCCCGGGCGGTTGCGTCGTTAGCGGTTTGCAGTCCAAGCTCAATGCTGACGGGCTTTATGCTGTTGAGTTCTTTCAAAAGAGAGATGACGTCCTCCGGCAGGCAGTCTGGCCGGGTGCCGATGGAAAGCCCCACTATGAAGTCCGGTTTTATGGCCTGACGAAACAGAGCCTCCAGCTTTTCCACCGGGGCATAGGTGCCGGTGAAGGACTGAAAGTAGGCAATATATTTTCCGGTTTTGCATTTGGCTTTGACCCGCTCTTTGGCAAGCTCCAGCTGGTTTTCGATGCTGCCGCAGACGCTCTGGGCAAACTCACCGCCTCCGGCGCCGGAGCAGAAGGCACAGCCGCCGGTACCCAGATGGCCGTCCCGGTTGGGACAGGTGAAGCCGCCGTCCAGAGACAGCTTATATACCTTGCAGCCGAAAAGCTCCCGGTAATAGTCGTTGGCAGTACGCATGGCGATCCTCCGAAACGAAATGTTGAGGTGGTTTTAGAATACCTCGGAACCAAGTCAAATGCAACCGGGGAAATGCGTAAGACCCCCTATTTGTAACATTTTTACGAACACTTTCCAGGCTGCTTGCAAGGCAGGGGAAATGTGTTATAATATACGGACATGATAACATCCGGGCGATCCCGGACCGCAATATGAAAGGAAATACCCATGAAAAAAATGCTTTTGGTCGTGAATCCCTATTCCGGGCAGAAGAAAGCAGCAAAAATGCTGGCAGAGATCATCGCACTGTTTAACCGTGCGGACTATGCGGTTCAGACCTATATTACCGCAGGCCCCGGAGATGCTGTCCGTGAGGTTTCCAGGCTTTGCGATCAGGTGGACCTGATTGTCTGCTGCGGCGGTGACGGTACATTTAATGAGACCATTTCGGGACTGCTCCAGGCAGGCTCCAAGACACCGGTTGGATACATTCCCGCCGGTTCCACCAACGACTTTGCTTCCAGCCTCCGCCTTTCCGGCGACCTTTTGGAGGCGGCAAGGGAGATTATTGAGGGCCAACCCGTCTCCTATGATGCCGGCAGCTTCGGAGGACGGATCTTCTCCTATGTAGCATCCTTTGGCGCCTTTACCCGGGCCAGCTACGCTACTCCGCAGAACATCAAGAATGCTTTGGGCCATACGGCTTATGTTCTGGAGGGAATTCAGGAATTGTCCCAGATCCGGAAGGAACACATTCGGATGATTATTGACGGGGAAGAGATAGAGGATGATTTCCTGTTTGGCGCCATCTGCAATTCCACTTCAGTGGGCGGCATACTGACCCTGGACCCGGATGTGGTGGATCTTCAGGACAACAAACTGGAAATTCTGCTGGTTCGCGCCCCCCAGAGCATTGCGGAGCTTCACGAGTGCATTCTCGCGGTCCAGAGCCAGAAGTACAATTGCGCCATGATTACCTTCCGGTCTGCTACCCATATCCAGATTTTCGCGGATCCGGAAATGCCCTGGACCCTGGACGGAGAGCGGGAAGACGGCCACGGTGAGGTGGTGGTAACGCCGGAGCATCTGGCTTACCGCCTTGTAAAGAAGGTATGATATGCACAATTCTACGCTGTGTTATGTAATCCGTGGAGACCAGGTGCTGATGCTCCACCGGGTAAAAAAGAAAAACGATGTCAACAAGGACAAGTGGATTGGCATCGGCGGGAAGTTTGAAGCGGGGGAAAGCCCCGACGAATGCCTCCTGCGGGAATGCCGGGAGGAAACGGGATTGCGCCTGACTTCCTGGCAGTGCCGCGGTGTTGTGACCTTCCTTCAGGAGGGCGGGGAAGGGGAATACATGTACCTTTTTACCGCGGAGGAATTCGAAGGAAATCTTCACGACTGCCCGGAGGGAGATCTGCAGTGGGTCAGCCGGGAATTCCTGTATCGCCTGCCCATGTGGGAAGGGGACAGGATTTTTCTGGATCTGCTGTGGCGGAATGCCCCCTTTTTCCTGCTGACCCTGCGCTATCGGGGCGAGGTGCTGACACAGGCGGTATTAAACGGTGAGGAAATCCACAGGATATGACGCAAATGTGTCGGGCCGGGATTCCGGCCCGACCTTTTTGGAAAGGAAGCGTTTTATGTGGCAGGAATCGGAATCCGAAGTGGTTCGGCTGCAAAAGGTATTGGCCCATAACGGCCTGACAGGTCAGGCCCTGATGGAGAAATTCCGCACTGCCCAGCGGCAGGATGTGCGCCTTGCCGCCGCTCTGCGGGGGATGTTTACGCCGGGCTGCGGGGATGAAGCACAAAGGGGCGAGTATCTTGATTATCTCAAGAGACGGACGGTTCCCGCTGCGGTGGCGCTGATGGAGGAAAACCGTGTTCTGGATCTGGAAAAGCTGGATGTCTGTATTCCATTTTCCAGGGAAACGGTAGATTCCCTTATGGAAACGGCCCGGCGGCTTGGACGCCCGGAGGTGTTGGTATGGCTGCTGGAAAAAAAGCAGAGCCGGTTTGGTTTCCGGGACCGGGATTTTTCCTTGTAAGGGGGCGGACACATGGATGATCTTCTCTGCCGGGTTCTGACTGCCTGCCGTGGGGAGCTGACCGGGCTTTTCCCGGGGCTGGGGGCGGCCTTTTCCTTCCTGCCCTGGCAGGAGGACCGGCGGCTGGGAACCGATGGGCAGACGCTGTTTGTGCCCCGGACACTGGTGAACGCCTATGGTCGGAACCCTGCCCGTGTCCGCCGGGGGTATCTGCATATTCTGCTGCATTGCCTGTTTTTACATATCCGGATCCCGGACCGGGTAGACCCGGATCTCTGGGGACTGGCCTGCGACATCTGGGTGGAAACCTATCTGGACAGTCTTCAGGAGCCCCGTCTGACTGTGGGGGCAGGCCGTTCCGGGGAGATCGCATTCTCCGGCGGTCCCTGGCAGATCATGGAAAAGCTTTCCGACAGCGGGCGAAATCCGGAAGAACTGAAAAAAGAATTTGCTTTTGATGACCACAGCCTTTGGCCAAGGAGCTTGCCGGAGGCGCAGGTCAGCCGGTGGAGAGGCCTGTCTTCCGGCGGACAGGGAATGGGGTTTGGTTCCCGCGGCAGCCGTTCCCCGGCAGATACGGAGGAGCAGGAGGGGTATGGGGGCAGTCTCTATGATTTCCGCAGGTATTTGCGCCGGTTTACTCTGCCCCGGGAGGAAATGGAAATCGATCAGGAGAGCTTTGACTACCTCTTCTACAATCTGGGAATGGAGTACTATGGCAATATGCCCCTGCTGGAGCCTCTGGAATATAAAGAGGTTTGGCGGTTGGATGCCCTGGCCATTGCCATAGATACCTCCGGGTCCTGTGACGCAGCCCTGGTCAGCCGGTTTTTGAAGGAGACCTACGGTATTTTCAGCAGTCGGGAAAACTTCTTTCATAAGATGAAGGTGGTGTTTTTCCAATGCGACTGCTGTTTGCAGGACACGGCCATCATCACCAGCCGGGAACAGTGGGAAGCCTATGCGGACTCCCTGAAAATCAAGGGGCGTGGCGGAACGGATTTTACGCCGGTGTTCCGGGAAATCCTGCGCCTTCGTCAGTCCGGAATCATACCCAGGCCCCGGGCCCTGCTCTACTTTACGGACGGCGACGGGATTTATCCCCACAGGCCGGATTACGAGACGGTATTTGTATTGGCGGGCCCAAAACGCCACCCGGAATTGGTGCCGAAATGGGCCAAAACGCTGGAATTGGAGTGAGAGAATGCATATTCAGCAGGCAAAAGAGGAAATCCGCAATGCATTAAGGGCGTATCTGAGCCAGGATGAGAAGGGGAACTATCTCTACCCAACGGTGCGCCAGCGGCCCCTGCTGCTGATGGGGCCGCCCGGTGTGGGAAAGACCGCCATTGTGGAGCAGATTGCACGGGAGGAAAAGCTCCCGTTGGTTGCCTACACCATGACCCACCACACCCGGCAGAGCGCGGTGGGCCTGCCCAGGATTCTGGAACGGGATTACTGCGGCAAACATTTTTCCGTGACGGAATATACCATGAGTGAAATCATTGGCGCTGTGTATCGGGCTATGGAGGAAACGGGATCCCGGCAGGGCATCCTTTTTCTGGATGAGATCAACTGCGTTTCCGAGACGCTGGCGCCCACCATGCTCCAATTCTTGCAGAACAAAACCTTTGGAAATCATGTCCTGCCCGAGGGCTGGCTGATTGTGGCGGCAGGCAACCCGCCGGAATACAACAAATCCGTCCGGGATTTTGATATTGTGACGCTGGACCGGATTCGGAATATCCAGATTGAGCCCAGTGTGGAGGATTTTCTGCGCTATGGCGCCCGTCAGGGGATCCACGGTGCAGTGATGTCCTACCTGGGACTGAAGCCGGAGCGTTTCTATCATGTAAGCCGGGATGAGAACAGCCTCTGCTTTGTCACGGCCCGGGGCTGGGAGGACCTTTCCTGCCTGCTGTACAGCTATGAAACCATGGATCTGGCTGTGGATGAAGAACTGGTGGCAGAGTTTTTGAATCTGGAGGATACCAGCCGGGATTTCGCGGCTTATTACCGGCTCTACCGGAAGTATGGAAGAGATTATCAGGTTGGGTGTATCCTGTCGGATGCCTGCGATTCGGCCCTCTGGGAGGATGCAAAGGGTATGGCCCGGTCCGGTGACTTTACGGAACGGTTTGCCCTGACGGGGCTCCTTCTGGAGCGGCTGCGGCATCTGGCAAAGGAGTATGTGGAGCAGGACAGGCTGTGCGTGGCGCTTCACGAAAGAATCGCGGTGTTCCTGAACCAGCCAGAGGATCTGCCCTTGTTTCTGGAAAAACAGCGCCTGGCCCTGCAAACCAAGAAGCGGTATCGCCTGGCGGAGACTTCCGATCTGGGATTGGAAAACAGCGTACTGCGCACAATGGAGGATTACAGCTTAGAGGCCAGAGAACAGCGGCTCTATTCCCGGGAAAGCGCTGCCCCCTATCTGAAAGAAGCCTTTGGAAGGGTTCTTTCCCAACGGGAGACCCTCATCGGGAAAACGCAAAGGGCTCTGGAACGGGCAATGGAATTCCTGACAGATGCCTACGGAGACGGTCCGGAGCTGACCCTGCTGCTTACCGGGATTACGGACAGCACATATCTGATGGATTTTATCACACGCCACGGCTGCCCCGGGTATATCGCGCGCAGCGGACGGCTCAAATACCAAATGAATGAGCAGGCTTTGCAGCAGGCCTGCCTGGATGCGATTGAAAAGGAATGATACATAAATGAAGCTTTTGATTACAATCCTTGTGACCTTTTTCGCGGGAATGGGCGCGGGCCTGGGCACCGGCTTTGCCGGACTCAGCGCGGCCGCGGTGATCAGCCCCATGCTGATTACATTCCTGCACATGGAGCCTTATATGGCGGTTGGCATCGCCCTTTCCTCCGATGTTCTGGCCAGTGCGGTGTCGGCATATACCTATGGAAAGAACAAGAACCTGGATATTCGAAACGGCCTGATTATGATGGTCAGTGTGCTGGCCTTTACCGTGGTGGGAAGCTATGTTGCCAGCCTTGTTCCGTCCAGAACCATGGGCAGCTTTTCGGTGTTCATGACCTTTCTGCTGGGTGTGAAATTCATTCTCCGGCCGGTTATGACCACCAAAGAGGCCATGCAGGGCGTTTCCGCCGGAAAACGGGCGGTGCAGTCTCTGGCCTGCGGCTGCATGATTGGTTTTATCTGCGGCTTTGTAGGGGCAGGCGGCGGGATGATGATGCTGCTGATTCTCACAAGTGTTCTGGGGTATGAATTGAAGACTGCCGTGGGAACCAGTGTGTTCATTATGGCCTTTACGGCGTTTACCGGCGCGGCTTCCCACTTTGCCATCGGCGGGGCGCCGGACTGGGGGGTATTCTTTCTGAGTGTAGTGTTTACCTTCCTCTGGGCCAGGGTTGCCGCCGTATTCGCCAATAAGGCATCCGCCAAAACCCTAAACCGTGCCACCGGTGTGATCCTGGTTATTCTGGGAATTGTTGTAATGGGGTTTCAGTATCTGACATAAAAAAGGCCGTGCGGATTTTTTCCGCACGGCATTTTATTATGGTTCTTATTTTGCAAATGCGTCTACAGCCAGCTTAAAAGCGCCGTAGGCACCGGCATCATTGCCGAGAGAAGCCAGGGCGAAGCGCACCTGGGAGGCGGCATGGAACACATACTTGTGGAAATAGGGCGTAATACCATCCAGAAGCACGGTACCGGCTTTGCTGACACCGCCGCCGATGACCACGGCCTCGGGGTCAACCGCGGAGCACACGCTGCCCAGGAACTGGCCCATGTAGTCGTAATACTGATCCAGAATCTCCAGGGCCACAGCGTCGCCGGCCTTGCCCGCGTCAAAAATATCCCGGCAGGTCAGGTCCGTCAGGGCGCGCAGAGAGGAAGATGCTTCATCCTTATCCAGCCGCAGCTTGGCCAGCCGGACAATGCCGGTGGCGGAGCAGTACTGTTCCACACAGCCCCGCTTGCCGCAGCCGCACACGGCGGTTTCTCTGGCATCCAGAACCATGTGACCCAGCTCCGCACCGGAACCGTGGGTGCCATGAAGCAGACGGCCTTCCACAATGATGCCGCCGCCGACACCGGTGCCCAGGGTGACGAACACGATGTTCTCACAGCCCTGGCCGCCGCCCTTCCAGTATTCACCCAGGGCCGCTACATTGGCATCGTTGCCGGCTTTGACGGGAAGTCCTGTCAGATCACTGAGCTCTTTTGCAATGTTAAATACGCCCCAGCCCAGATTCACGCAGCGGTTGACTGTGCCGGAGGAATCTACAGGGCCGGGAACGCCGATGCCCAGACCCAGCAGCGCTTCATCCGGAATGTTGTGGTCCCTCCGGTAGCCGGCCACGGATGCCGCGATGTCTGGCAGAATCTGCTTGCCGCCGCCTGCGGTTACCGTGGGAATTTCCCACTTATCCAGCATATTGCCGGTTTCGTCAAAGTAGGCGATCTTTACGGTGGTACCGCCAAGATCCACGCCAAAGCCATATTTCATTGGGGAGCCCTCCTGTTTGTTTGGTTTCTTCCATTATACTACACAGACTTCCAAAAAGAAAGATGTATTCTCAAATACATTTTTGAGAGAACACCTTAATTTCTGTTTAAGAATCCACCGGAACTCTTAAAAAATGGTTAAGGATAGTGACAAATGGAAACAAATATGATACAATTTTTACAAAGGCAAAATTTGGAAGGAGGAACACCATGAGACGTTCTATCAAGATGCTTGTGGGATTTGTGTGCGCACTGGCGCTGTTCAGCGGTTGCCAGACCGGCAGCGGTGCGGAAAGCCTGCCCACATTTGCGCAGGAGGCACCTGCGGAAGACAGCGCCGTACATACGGTTCAGGAGTTTATTGACGCAATCAAGCCCAATGCCACGGTAACACTGCCCTCGGGTTCGCTGGTGCTCGGCGACGGCTCGGACCAGCCTACAAACAATCCCTATTGCAAATGGGAATGGGGGACCCTTGTGATCTCCAACGTGGACGGCCTGACCATCCGGGGCAGTGGAAAGGATCTGTCCGTGCTGAAAACCGAGCCCAGAAACGCCGCGGTGCTGACCTTTACCAACTGCCGGGACCTGACGCTTTCGGGTCTTACCGCGGGACACACCCAGCGGGTGGAGGCCTGCGAGGGCAATGTGGTAAATCTGAACGGATGCAGCAATGTGACCCTAAAGGATGTGGGCCTGTTTGGCTGCGGCGCGGTGGGGCTGAACGGCTGGTTGGTTCGGGATCTGACCCTGGAGGATACGGATATATATGATTGCTCCGTTTCCGGTGTTTCCGTCTATCAGGGCGGCGGGGTTCTGCTGAAAAACTGCCGACTGTTCGATATTGGCGCGGAGCAGGATGCCCTGTACGCGCTGGACGTGTCGGACTGTATGGATGTACGTCTGGAGAACTGCCGGATTGACAACAACCGGCTGCGGCAATTGATTTCCTGCTATGCGTCAAACGTGCAGCTTCTGGGCTGTTCTATGGAAGGAAATACTCTGACCGACGCAATGTTCCATGTTTCCGGCCAGTATGGGGAATCCGGAACCGGGGCAGAAGGATCGGTGGGGCTGACGGATCCGGTCCTTGTCGGGAATACTGCCTGGAAATGGCTGGATACCGACAATGGCGGTCAGGTGATGATCGGGGATGAGGAAATGACCGAGGATGGTATGGCGCAAAAGTTTGGCGCCTTTGCCAGAAAGGCAGGGGAGGCGACAACGGGAGATGCCGGAAGTCAGCGGGATCAGATCACCGTCAAAAACGCGGATGAATTCCTGGCGGCCCTTGGTCCCGACCGGGAGATTGTCATTGACTGCCCGGTACTGGATCTCAGCACGGCAAAGAATTACGGCATGGACGGCGGTGACTGTTATCGCTGGGAGGATCCCTTTGACGGCCCCCAATTGACCGTCTTCGATGTAGAAAACCTGACCATTCGGGGGAAAGACGGAAAGGATGCCAATGTGGTAAGCGCCGTTCCCAGATACGCTCAGGTTCTGGCTTTTGACGGCTGTACCAATCTGACAATCCGGGATCTGACCGCGGGTCATACCAAGGAGCCGGGCTACTGTATCGGCGGCGTGCTCCAGTTCCAAAATTGCGGCAGCGTCACCGTAGAAAATACCGGCCTTTTCGGCTGCGGTACCATCGGTGTGGATGCCCAATCCTGCAGAAACATCCTGATCCGGAACAATGACATCTACGAGTGCTCCTACGGCGGAATCAGCCTCTATCGTGTGGACGGAGCAGGCATGGAGGGAAACAGCTTCCGGGCACTGGGAGATGAATACGGAGAGGGCTTTGTATACAGCATAGATTCCGGTAGCCGGAATATCCTGTTTGAACAGGACACGGTTCAGCCGGGCTCCGAACTGAGGACCTCTCAATATCCCCTGTATCAGAAGTAATGATCACCCCCGCAGAACGGATTTCGTTCTGCGGGGGTGAAGATATTTCAGCGGATGGAGCGCTGCCAGCTATGACGGGAGAGAAGGCACAGAATAGGGAAAATCTCCAGTCGGCCCAGAAGCATATCCAGAATCAGAACCAGCTTGCTCAGGACGCTGAAGGCACTGAAATTGCAGGTTGGGCCAACGGCTTCCAAGCCGGGGCCGATGTTGTTGAAGCAGCACAGCACGGCGGAGAAGTTGGTGCCGGTGGAGAAACCGTCCAGGCTCAGCAGCAGGAAGCTGATGAACATAATGAACACATAGGCAATCAGGTACGCGTTGGTGCTTTCCACCACCTTTTCGTCCACCGCCTGGTCATTGTTGCGGACCACCTGGATCCGATTTGGGTGCAGCATCTGCAGGAAACTGCGGCGAAGGCTCTTAAACAGCAGCACGACCCGGGAAACCTTAATGCCGCCGCCGGTGGAGCCGGCACTGGCGCCGATGACCATGAGACACAGCAGGATGGTTTTGGAAAAACTGGGCCAGAGGTCAAAGTCTGTAGTGGCGAAGCCGGTGGTGGTCATGATGCTGCTGACCTGAAACGCGGCGTGCCGCAGGGTTTCCCCTAAGCTCCCATACATACCGCGGATGTTCCAGGCAATGAGCGCGAAGCTGCAAAAGGCGATGCCCAGATAGGCCCGGAGCTCTTCGTCCTTGAATACGTTGCGGAATTGTCTCAAAAGCAGCAGATAGTAGCAGCTGAAGTTCACACCGAAGAGCATCATGAATACGGTGGTAACATTTTGCAGGTAGGGGCTGTAGCCGGCAAAGGAATCATTTTTTACACCAAAGCCGCCGGTTCCTGCGGTGCCGAAGGCGGTACAGACGGCCTCAAACAGCGGCATTTTTCCAAGAAGCAGAAACAGAATGTTGAGAACCGTCAGCAGCATGTACAGAAAATACAGAATGGCGGCGGTTTTTCGCATTTTGGGTACCAGCTTGCCTACACTGGGGCCGGGACTTTCCGCCCGCAGCAGGTGCATAGTGAAACCCTTTCCCCGGTCACCGCTGGGGGCAACGGCCAGAACAAAGACCAGCACACCCATGCCGCCGACCCAGTGACTGAAGCTGCGCCAGTAAAGGATCCCTTTGGACAGGGGTTCAACGGCAGGGAGTATGGAAGCGCCGGTGGTGGTAAAGCCGGAAACGATTTCAAACAGGGCATCGATAAACCGGGGGATCTCCCGGGAAATGAAAAAGGGCAGACAGCCGGTAAGACTGAGGATGATCCAGCTTACGGCGACACAGACCATGCCGTCGGTAGCGTAGAAGTTGCTTTTGGCTCCCCGGCACAAAATGCGCAGCAGCCCGGAAATCACCAGCAGAAGAAGGATGGTCAGGGCAAAGGCTTTTGCCGCGCTGCTCTCCCCGCAGGCCAGGCTGATAAACATGGCCGGAAGCATGAAAAGCCCCTCCAGGAACAGGATCTGGGCGATAAACCGCCCCATCATTCTATAATTCATGGCGGTCTCCTCAGGCAAAAATATCGTTCAGCTGCCGCAGAACCACACCGCTGTTGGTTACAACAACAACAGTGTCGCCAACCTGGAATATGGAGTCGCCGTTGGCAATTTCCGTAGTGGCGCCATGGCTGATACTGACCACAAGAACATTGGCCTTGAGCTTGATGTCTTTAAGGGGAACGCCGCAGAATTTGGTCTGCGGGTCCGCCAGGAATTCCATGGCCTCGGCTTGGCCGTCCGCGATGGTGTGAACGGAGATGGCGGCACCGGTCTGATTCTGCATGGCGCGGACATAACGGACGATGTTGTTACAGCACAGCTCCTTGGGACAGATGTAGCTGCCCAGGGAGAGACTGCCAAAAATGCTGTGATTATCGGTATGGCTCAGCTTGGTAATTACCTGGGGTACACCCTGGGAGATGCCGTAGAGGGAAACAATCATGTTAAGCTCATCCAGACCGGTCAGTGTTACCAAGGCGTCGCACTGAGAAAGCCCCTCGCTTTCCAGCAGATATTGGTCGGAAATGTCTCCATGGATGACTTCTGCCTTGGGAAGCAGGGAACACAGCTCCTTACACCGGGCAAGATCGCTTTCCACAATGACACAGCTGATTCCGGCCTTCATCAGACGGTTGGCTAGGTAATAGCTGACCCTGCCGCCGCCGCAGAGCATCACGCGGCGCACCTGGCGAGTCAGGATGCCCAGATTTTTCAGAAGGGTGGTGAGGTTTTCGGAGAGAGCGGTGATGAAAAGCCGGTCGCCCTCCCGCAGGACAAAATCACCGCCGGGGGTAATGGCGGCGCCGCCCCGCAGAACAGCACAGACCAGGACCTTACATTTGACGATGGTCCGCAGGTCGGAGAGCTTTACGTTGCAGAGCTTGCTTTTAGCGTCCACCCGAAGTTCCACGATTTCCGTGCGGCCCTTTGCGAAGGTGTCCCGGCGAAGAAAGCCCGGGTATTTCAGCAGACGTTCGATTTCCGTTGCCGCCTGATTCTCCGGGTTTATGAGCATGGAAAGACCGAATAGATCCCGCATATGGAAAATCTGTTCGGTATATTCCGGGTTCCGGATCCGGGCTATGGTGTGCAGATTGGGATTCATGGCATGGGCTGTGGTGCAGCACAGCAGGTTTACTTCATCTGCACCGGTGGCTGCAATCAACAAATCTGCATCCATAACACCTGCCTGCCGCAGAACATCCATGGAGGCGCAGTTGCCCTGTACGGAAATTACATCGTAACGTTCCACACTGTCTTCCAGGCATTTGAGCTTGGAATCGATTACGGTAACATCATAGCCTTCGGCGGTGAGTTGACGGGTCAGGGTAGCGCCAACTTTGCCGTCACCTGCAATGATTATGTTCATCTCTGCCTCCCAAAAGAAAATGATCTGGCGGATCGGCCAGTATGTTCCACTGTTTTGCCCATAAATGGTGCAAATACTCAGTCATTATAGCATTTCGCATTACAAAAGGCAATATATTCCTTGCTTCTTTTCCGGGTGAGTTCAGGAATCGTCGACAACATGAAAATATTTTTTGGTTACCCCTTTACAAACGGGCAAATATCTGATATAATCTCACTCGTCCCTGGCCCGGTGGTGCAGTCGGTTAGCACGCCAGCCTGTCACGCTGGAGGTCGACGGTTCGAGTCCGTTCCGGGTCGCCAAACCCCAGAAGCTGTTGCTTCTGGGGTTTTTTCTATAACATACGGCTGCCGCGATTCGCGGCAGCCGTATTTTTAATCTTTTCCGGGAAGCTGAAAACCCATAATGGTATTGTTAAAGCCCTCATAGAGTTCTTCATAGGTGCCCACCCGGAAAGGAAAATCCGGGTGACGTTTTTTCCAGATGCGGCTCAGAGCCTGAGCAAAGTCCGCGTGCCCCATTTTGATAGCGGCAGGAGCGGTGTATTGCAGCATCAGGATCTGGCGGTCAGCCATGCGGCGCTTGCGGAAGAACCGGCCGGGATGGGCATCTATCCAGTCCACCAGTTCTTCGGCGCAACGTTCGGGATCCTGCCGCTCCATCTGCCGGAACAGTTCCTGCGTATGCTGGCAGTAGTGTTCAAAGCAGGCAGGGTATTGGGTTTTCTTAAACCCATCCAGATAATAGTCCAAATAATCGGGTATGAGAACCGCGTAATCCATAACAAGACCTCAGTTTCGTTTTCTTATTATTATAACCGATTGTTTCCGCGGATGCAATGAGAACCGAAAGAAAATTCCCCCGGACAGCAGTCCGGGGGAGGGAAAAGCAAAGGCGTTCCGACAGGAATCAGCTCTTGTTCTTCTTGGAAACCACGTCGAAAATAACGGCTGCCAGCAGAACCAGGCCCTTGACAACCTTCTGATAGTTGGCGTCCACGCCCATAATGGACATACCGATGTTGATAACGCCCATCAGAATTGCGCCGATGATAACGCCGGGAACGGTGCCAACACCACCGTAAGCAGAAGCGCCGCCGATGAAGCAGGAGCCGATGGCATCCATTTCATAGTTCTGGCCATAGGTGGGCTGTGCGGAGGTCAGACGGGCGATGGTCAGCATACCGGCAAAGGCTGCCAGCAGACCCATGTTGGCATAGGCAATGAAGTAAACGTTCTTGGTGTTGATGCCGGACAGCTTGGTAGCCAGTTCGTTGCCGCCCACAGCGTAGAAGTGACGGCCGATAACGGTCTTGGAGGTAATGTAGGTGTAGATTGCGATGATCAGGACGACCCAAATGAGAGCGGTGGGCAGGCCCTTGTACTGTGCCAGCTTGACGGCAAAGAAGGCAATGACGGCAGCGATCACAATGGCCTTAATTACGGTGGAAGTCAGAGACTCGACCTCATAGCCCTTCTTCAATCTGTTGGCTCTTCCGGTGAAGGTGAGTGCGAGATAAGCAACGATGGCAACGCCGCCCACAACCAGAGTCAGAATATTCAGCCCCTGTCCGCCAAAGACATCGGGAATATAGCAGTTTGCACCGCCGCCGAACAGCCGGACGAAGGTTTCATTGGTAACAGCCAGGGTTTTGCCCTGCAGGACCACGTTGGACAGGCCGCGGAACACCAGCATGCCGGCCAGAGTGGTGATAAAGGGAGGAACATGGACGAAAGCAATCCAGAAGGCCTGCCATGCGCCGATGGCAAGACCAATGGCCAGCATAGCCAGAATGGCAACGCCCATGGGGGTTCCCTTGCTCATGAGAACGGCGCCGATGGCACCGACGAAGCAGACAACGGAACCAACGGACAGGTCGATGTTACCGCCGGTCAGGATGCACAGCAGCATACCGGTTGCCAGCACGAACACATAGGCGTTCTGAGAGAAAAGGTTGGTGATGTTCTGGGGCAGAAGCAGCTTACCGCCGGTCTTAATGCTGAAGAAAGCAGTCACCAGCACCAGAATCAGGATCATGGTGTATTTCTGGACAAAGTCCAATGCTTTTTTCTTATTCATATGCCGTTTCTCCTTTACTTGTTGTTGCTGAGGATGGCACCCATGATCTTCTCCTGGGTAGCTTCCTTACCGTCAAACTCGCCTACAATGCGGCCCTCGTTGAGCACATAGATCCGGTCACTCATGCCCAGGATCTCGGGCAGCTCGGAGGAAATGATGATAACGGATTTGCCCTCTGCAACCAGCTGATTGATGATGCAGTAGATTTCATACTTTGCGCCCACGTCGATGCCGCGGGTAGGCTCGTCCAGAATCAGGATATCCGGCTCTGCGAACATCCACTTAGCCAACAGAACCTTCTGCTGGTTGCCGCCGGACAGATTGCCGACATTCTGCTCCACAGTGGGGCACTTGGTATGCAGCTTCTCCTTGTAATCCACTGCAACGGCATATTCCTTGTCCCCATCGATGACGCCACGGGTGGAAACACCGGGCAGGTTCGACAGAGAAGTGTTCACACGAATGGGATTGGACAGAATCAGGCCGCTGCCCTTTCTGTCTTCCGTTACATACGCAAGCTTATGATGGATGGCATCTTTCACCGAGTGGAGGTGCACCTCTTTGCCATGGATAAACAGCTGACCGGAAATATTGGTGCCATAGCTGCGGCCGAACACGCTCATGGCCAGCTCGGTTCTGCCGGCGCCCATCAGGCCGGAGATGCCCAGCACCTCGCCCTTCCGGACATACAGAGAAACGTCATCCACCACCTTTTTGTCGGTGTACTGGGGATGATAGACATTCCAGTTTTTGATTTCCAGAGATACTTCTCCGATTTCAACACCGGGACGCTTGGGGAAACGGTCCGCGATCTCACGTCCAACCATGCCGCGGATGATCCGATCTTCGTTGATCTCATCCACACCCTTGTGCAGGGTTTCGATGGTGTGGCCGTCCCGGATGACGGTAATGTCATCAGCCACATAGGATACTTCGTTCAGTTTGTGAGAAATAATAATGGATGTAAGCCCCTGCTCCTTAAAGCTGAGCAGCAGGTCCAGCAGGGCCTGGGAGTCCTTCTCGTTCAGAGAGGAGGTAGGCTCGTCCAGAATCAGCAGCTTTGCGTTCTTGGACAGGGCTTTGGCGATTTCCACCAGCTGCTGTTTGCCCACGCCAATATCCTTGATCAGGGTACGCGAGGATTCGCTGAGGCCCACCTGACGCAGATACTTGTTGGCTTCCGCATAGGTGTTTGTCCAGTCGATGGCGAAAGACTTGCCTTTCTCATTGCCAAGGAACATATTCTCACCAATGGACATCTGGGGGACAAGAGCAAGCTCCTGATGAATGATGACGATACCCAGACTTTCGCTGTCTTTGATTTTGGAGAATTTACATACTTCGCCGTTGTAAACGATATCACCGGTGTAGGAACCATAGGGATAAATGCCGCTGAGAACCTTCATCAGCGTGGATTTACCTGCGCCGTTCTCACCGACCAGTGCGTGGATGGTGCCGCGCTTTACCACCAGGTTCACGTCATCCAGCGCTTTGACGCCGGGGAATTCCTTGGTGATATTTTTCATTTCGAGGATAATATCTGACAAGTTATCGCCTCCGTAACAGTTCTATTTTGGATGTTGGGCAAGGCGCATACGCACCTTGCCCAACGAATGGTTATTCTACAATTTACGGTTGGAGATTACTTCAGATCAGCCTCAGAGTAGTAACCGGAGTCAACCAGCAGGCTCTGAATCATGTCGGGAGTGCAGGCAACGGGCTCGCACAGGAAGGAGGGGATAACGCCGGTGCCGTTGTCGTAGGTCTTGGTGTCGTTGATGGGGGGCTCAGCACCCTTCATGATGGCGTCAACCATCTCAACAACCTTGGAGGCCAGGGTACGGGTATCCTTAAAGATGGACATAGCCTGAGTACCGGCCAGCATGGACTTGGTGGACAGAATGTCGCAGTCCTGACCGGTCAGCACGGGGTACTTGCCGGTGTACAGAGCGGCCAGAGCGTTCTGGACGCCCAGGGAGGTGGAGTCGTTGGAGCACAGAACTGCATCCAGCTGAGTGCCGTCAGCGTAGTAGGAGCCCAGGATGGCCTCGAAACGAGCCTGAGCAGCGTCGGTTGCCCAGTTGGCGGTAGCAACGGTAGCCTTCTCGGTCTGGCCGGAGGGGCAAACCAGCTTGCCGGAATCCAGGTAGGGCTGCAGGACGCTCATAGCGCCGTCAAAGAAGAAGTTGATGTTGTTGTCGCCGGGGTCGCCGGTGATGAACTCGATGTTGAAGGGGCCGTCAGCATTCTTCAGGTCCAGAGCGTTCTCAATGAACTCGCCCTGCTTCACACCAACCAGCCAGTTGTCGAAGGTTGCGTAGTAAGTAACGGCATCGGAGTTCATGATCAGACGGTCATAAGCGATAACGGGGATGCCCTTTTCCTTGGCCTGTGCCAGAACGGTGCCCAGAGAGTCGCCGTCGATGGAGGCGACCACCAGAACCTGGCAGCCGTTGGCGATCATGTTCTCAACCTGAGAAACCTGGGTGGGGATGTCGTTGGCAGCGTACTGCAGGTCAACCTCATAGCCGGCAGCCTTCAGTTCCTTTTCCATGTTGGAGCCGTCCTGGTTCCAGCGCTGCAGATCCTTGGTGGGCATGGAAACGCCGACCAGCTTGCTGGCAGGAGCTTCGGCAGCGGGAGCCTCAGCCGCGGGGGCCTCGGTAGCAGCGGGAGCCTGGGTAGCGGCAGGTGCAGAATTGCCGCCGCAAGCAGCCATAGAGATAATCATCAGAATGGCAAGAACGGATGCGAGAATCTTTTTCATGATTGCAGTCTCCTTTTCATTTTCGCCCTGGATTTTATCCGGGCGTTGTCTTCAGTTTACATCCGGTTTTGCGGGATTGTCAATAGCTTCTACAAGAAAAACATACATTTTGTACAAAACAAACAAGAATCAGATGCCTAATATGTGTATAATGCGCTGTGCATTTTGGGATAGGATCCGAAAAAACTGTGAATTTTCAAATTATTCTATGCATTCAGAATGATATTTCTAACTTTTTTGAAAAATGCAACATATTTCTAACGGAAACATTCATATTTCCACATGTTTTTACATTATTTTTCAGTTGACGGCAGGAGAGGGAACTGCGATTTATGAAAAATTATACGGGAAACATTCATTACTTCGTCGCAATGCTGGAACGGGGCACGCCTTGACACCCGGTAGAAGAGATTCTATAATTAAAGCATAAAGATGCAGGAGGGATCCGTTATGGAAGAACTGGAAATCATTCGCCGCTGGAAAGTTCCGGGTATACGCCTGTTTTTGAATACCGTAGAATACCGGACGGCGCATTTCCATTCGGATTGGGAAATGCTCTGGGTTCTGGAGAATCCTTTGCAGATCATTACCCTTCAGAAGTCCTTTCGCGCGGAGGTGGGGCAGGTGGTTTTGCTCACACCCAATATGCCCCATGAATTCCGGAAGGTGGAGGGAGGCTGTACCTTCCTTTGCGTTCAGGTGTCCCGGGAGCTGTTTCCGGGAATTGACAACCTGGTTATGGAGGCACAGATTGTTGACGAATTCATGGATACCGCGGCCATAAAAAAGTGGCTGTTCCGCTGTGCTCTGGCTTATTTCCGCCGGGAGCGGTTCTATGAGATGGAGGTCATGGGCCATGTCAGCCGGATCTTTCATGATATCTTTACGGCTATGCCCTCTCACAGCGTATCCATGGATGAGGCCCGCAGCCGTGACAAACGGAATGCCCGGCTTCTGCGTTTGCAGAAGTATGTGGACGAGAACTACATGCACAAGATCCGTCTGGCGGATTTTGCGAAAGAGGAGGGGTGCACCGTATCTTTCCTGTCTCACTTTGTCCGGGACTGTCTGAATCAGACCTTTCAGGAATATGTGACCTCCGTCCGTTTCAACAGCGCCTGCCAGCAGATCGCGGCAGGGAACACAAAAATGCTGGATGTGTGCATGGAGTCCGGCTTTTCCGACTACCGGTATTTCACCAAGGCCTTCCGGCAGTACTGTGGTATGACGCCGGAACAGTTTGCTCACAGCCAAAATGCCCAATTGCGGGAGGATGCTTTGACACGGCGCAGCATTCATTCCATGGAGCGATTTTACACGGAAGAGCAGAGCCTCCGATACCTCCAAAACCTTTCATTCCACGAAAACTAAACGAAATCACAACAAACGCCCCTGATTTTCAGGGGCGTTTCATAAATAAGGACCAAATTCCCCGGTCCTTGGCTATCTTATACAATCCGGAGTGCCGGAAACTGACGATTCTGCCAAAATTTCAAGAGACAGCAAAATAGTCTAATAAAAAGCCAAGATTAGCAAAGATAAAATCAGCCGGATGGAGTATGCTTGCATCAAGAAAACTTCAAAATTATCATCTGGAGGGATTTTAATGGGTTTGTATATCGGCGTTGATCTGGGTACATCCGCAGTCAAGCTCCTGCTGATGGACGAAAAAGGCAGCATCCTGAACACGGTCTCCAAGGAGTATCCCCTGGAGTTTCCCCATCCCGGCTGGAGCCAGCAGGCTCCCGAAGACTGGAAAAAGGCTGTATTCCAGGGAATTCCCCAGCTGCTAACCGGTTTTGACGGAAAAGAAGTCAAGGGCATCGGCTGCGGCGGCCAGATGCACGGTCTGGTCATCCTGGATGCGCAGGACAATGTAATCCGCCCTGCCATCCTGTGGAACGACGGCCGAACCGCCAAGCAGGTGGATTTCCTGAACAATGAGGTGGGCAAGAAGGTCCTGTCCCAGCGGACTGCCAATATCGCCTTTGCCGGGTTTACCGCGCCCAAGGTGCTGTGGGTCCGGGAGGAGGAGCCGGAGAACTTTCAGCGCATCGCCAAGCTGATGCTGCCCAAGGATTACATCAACTACATTCTCACCGGGGTGCACAGCTGTGATTATTCCGATGCTTCCGGCATGCTGCTGCTGGATGTGGAGCACAAGTGCTGGTCCAGGGAGATGCTGGACCTGTGCGGCCTGACCGAAAGCCAGATGCCCAAACTATTTGAGAGCTATGAGAAAATCGGCTGTGTCAAGAGTGAAATCGCTGCACAGCTGGGCCTGCCGGAGGGCGTGGTGGTTGCCGCCGGCGCGGGAGACAATGCGGCTGCTGCCGTGGGCACCGGTGTGGTTGGCAACGGCGGCTGCAACATCAGCCTGGGCACTTCCGGCACGGTGTTTATTTCCTCCGACAAGTTCGGCGTGGACAGCACCAACGGCCTCCACGCTTTCGCCCATGCTGACGGCGGCTACCATCTGATGGGCTGTATGCTCTCCGCCGCCAGCTGCAACAAGTGGCTGATGGACGAGATCTATCAGACCTCTGACTACGCCGGCGAGCAGGTGCCCATTTGTGATGCCAAGCTGGGTCAGAACCATGTGTTCTTCCTGCCTTACCTGATGGGAGAACGCAGCCCCATCAATGATACCAATGCCCGGGCAACCTTTATCGGCATGACCATGGATACCACCCGGGCGGATCTGACCCAGGCGGTTCTGGAGGGTGTGGCTTTCGCCATCCGGGACAGCGTGGAGGTAGCCAGAAGCCTTGGTATTGAAGTGACCTCTTCCATGATCTGCGGCGGCGGCGCCAAGAGCCCCCTGTGGAAGAGAATCATGGCGAATGTCCTGAACATTCCCCTCAACAGCCCGGCTTCTGAGCAGGGACCCGGTATGGGCGGCGCTATGCTGGCGATGGTTGCCTGCGGCGAGTACGCAACGGTAGCCGATGTCTGCAGAGAAATGGTTTCCGTCGCATCTACGGTGGAGCCCGAACCTGAGCTTGCCGCGCTGTATGAGAAGCGTTATCAGCAATTCCGTCAGATTTATCCTGCCTGCAAGAACCTGTTTGCAGAGCTTGTTAAGGAGTGATACCATGAAAATCTATTCCGTATTTGATCCTGAGTTCCATGCCTACGGCCAGATCGTAGACGGTATGGAGGACACCATTGCCGCTTTGCTGGAGGCGCTGGCAAAGACCCCCCAGGGTGAGGCGGTTGCCTATGTCCCCGAGGAGCCCCTGCTCCAGAACCTGCCGGAGATGCAGGAGATTGCCGATCACTGCTACGGCGGCATGCCTGTACAGCTGGGCTGGTGCAACGGCCACAATACTAAGCTGAACTGCCTGGAGTACCACCGGGATTCCGAGTTCAACCTGGGTACGGAAAACTTTATCCTGCTGCTGGCCAAGCAGTCCGATATTGTGGACGGGGTGCTGGATACCGCAAAGGTCAAGGCATTCTGGGCTCCTGCCGGTACTTTGGTTGAGGTATATGCCACCACCCTGCATTACGCACCCTGCCATATGGACGCTGCCAAGGGCTTCCGTGTAATGGTTGCGCTGCCCAAGCTCACAAATACCGATAAGCCCGATATTGCCCCGAAGACCAGCGAAGATCAGCTGTTGTGGGCTAGAAACAAGTGGCTGCTGGCCCATGCGGAGTCCAGCGAGGCCAAGCAGGGTGCTGCCGTCCGTCTGGAAGGCGTCAACCTGGATATTGCGGATTCCATCTGATTTCGTAAAGTACGGGCGTTTCCCTGAGAGCCCGATACAATAATATTATAATAAAAGGAGAAATGCACCATGAATATTCCTGAAGTTAAGCTTGGCATTATTGCCGTATCCCGTGACTGCTTCCCCATTGCGCTGTCCACCCAGCGCCGTCAGAACATCGTAAAGGCTTTCGGCGAAGGCCTGTACGAGTGCCCCATCACCGTTGAGAACGAGGCTGACGTAACCAAGGCTCTGGCAGATGTCCGTGAGCACGGTGTCAACGCCCTGGTGGTTTTCCTGGGCAACTTCGGTCCCGAAACCCCCGAGACCCTGCTGGTCAAGAAGTTCCATGGTCCCGCAATGTGCATCGCTGCCGCGGAAGGTGACGGCGATATGATCAATGGCCGCGGCGACGCTTACTGCGGCATGCTGAACTGCTCCTACAACCTGGGTATGCGTCATCTGAAGGCCTACATCCCCGAGTATCCCGTTGGCACTGCCGAGGACTGCGCCAGAATGATCAAGGAGTTCGTTCCCATTGCCCGGGCCATCATCGGTGTGAAGAATCTGAAGATCATCACCTTTGGTCCCCGTCCCCAGGACTTCTTTGCCTGCAACGCGCCCATCAAGGGTCTGTACGAGCTGGGTGTTGAGGTTGAGGAGAACTCCGAGCTGGATCTGCTGGTTTCCTACAAGGCCCACGCCGGCGACAAGCGCATCGCGGAAGTGGTTGCCGATATGCAGAAGGAAATGAACGGCTCCATCTACCCCGACATGCTGGAGCGTATGGCTCAGTTCGAGCTGACTCTGCTTGACTGGGCAGACGGCCACAAGGGCGACCGCAAGTATGTTGCCTTTGCCGACAAGTGCTGGCCCGCATTCCCCGAGCAGTTCGGCTTTGAGCCCTGCTATGTAAATTCCCGTCTGGCTTCCCGGGGCATTCCCGTTGCCTGCGAAGTGGACATCTACGGTGCGCTGAGTGAGTACATCGGTGCCTGCATCACTGGCGATGCCGTGACCCTGCTGGACATCAACAACTCCGTGCCTCAGTACATCTATGACGAAGACATCGCCGGCAAGTTCGATTACAAGCTGACCGACACCTTCATGGGCTTCCACTGCGGCAACACCCCCAGCTGCAAGATGTGCGGCGGCTGCGGCGTCAAGTATCAGCTGATTCAGCACCGTCTGCTGGAGCCCGCCGGCAGCGATCCCGATTTCACCCGCGGCACGCTGGAAGGCGACATCGCCGCTTCCGACATCACCTTCTACCGTCTGCAGTGCGACAGCGAAGGCAACCTCCGCTCCTATATTGCGGAAGGTGAGGTCCTGCCTGTTGCCACCCGCTCCTTCGGCGGCATCGGCATCTTCGCCATCAACGAAATGGGCCGCTTCTACCGTCATGTCCTGATCCAGAAGCGTTATCCCCATCATGGCGCCGTGGCATTTGCCCACTGCGGCAAGGCCCTGTTCGAAGTGCTGAAGTACTTTGGCGTTTCCGACATTGCCTACAACCAGCCCAAGAGCCTGCCCTACGCTACCGAGAACCCCTGGGGCTAAGGTCATTCTCAAATAGTATGCCTCTTCCCGCCTGTCCCTTCGGGGACGGGCGGGATTTTTGGTATAGCAATATGCCGGAATCTGGGATATAATAGCAGCAACTACGGAAACAAGGAGGAGCTTTCCTATGACAAAGCCGTTATTTGAAGTCTGTGTGGATTCCTATGCGTCCTGCCTGGCGGCAAAGGAGGGCGGCGGTGATCGCCTGGAGCTTTGCGCCAATCTGGTCATCGGCGGAACCACCCCTTCGGAGCATTTGTTTACACAGGTAAGGGAATTGGGGATTCCTGCCAATATTCTGATTCGTCCCCGGTTCGGTGATTTTTTGTATGACCAGCGGGAATTCGAACAGATGGCAGGGGAGATTGCCCGGTTCCGGGATCTGGGCGCCAATGGTGTGGTCATCGGTGCCCTTACCCGGGATGGCGATCTGGATACGGTTCATTTGAGGCAGCTTATGAAAGTCGCGGGCAGTATGGAAGTGACCCTGCACCGTGCCTTTGACATGGCCCGGGATCTGAAAACATCCCTGGAACAGGCAATTGACCTGGGATTCACAACCATTCTGACCTCCGGCGGAAAGGCCAGCGCGCCAAAGGGCAGCGCGGTTCTGGCGGAACTGAATGACCAGGCAGCCGGACAGATCCGTTTGATGGCAGGGGCCGGGGTGAATGCGGGAATCATCCCTGGGCTGTACGCACAGACCGGCATAACGGCTTTCCATGGTTCCTGCCGCACCGGTTCCGTTTCCAGTGAAATGGTCTACCGCAACCCAGAGGTGAATATGGGTCTGCCCGGTTTTTCGGAATACGAGATCATGCGCACCGACCCGAAGGAAGTTGCCCGGTGCGTCCGGGTTGTCCACAACTTGAACCAGGACAGCACCGCATAATGGGGCAAGGAGATTCGGCCAGTGTTTTGGCACAAGCGAAAGTATGAAAAACGCGGGAATACTGGATGTATTTCCCATTTTTCATACTGCATGATTGGGGCAAAGATCCGCCGAAGCCCGCTGTTCCCATTGTACGGTGTTGCCCTAGTCAAAACCCCCGGCTTAGCCGGGGGTTTTGACTAGTTACCGTTTCTGATCTGCAGCAGTTTGTTTTTCAGTTCGTTCTCCATTTTGGCCATCTCGGCTTCGGCGGCCAGGCGCTGGGCCCGTCCGTCGGACTGAATCTTCATCACATCGTCCAGAGTCTGGATCAGGTCCGCGTTGGTTTTCTTCAGGGTCTCAATGTCCACAATGCCCCGCTCTGCTTCCTTGGCGGTTTCCACAGAGGCCATGTGCAGCTTTTCGGCGTTCTTTTTCAGCAGGGCATTGGTCACATCATTTACCTGACGCTGTGCCTGGGCGGCCTCCGTAGAGTGGGCGATGCCCAGCGCCAGAACCATCTGGTTTTTCCACAGGGGAATGGTGTTGACCAGGGTGGTCTGGATCTTTTCCACCATGACGGTATCGTTGTTCTGGATCATCCGGATCTGAGGAGCGGTCTGGATGGAAATGGTGCGCGTGAGCTCCAGATCGTAGATCTTTTTTTCAAAGCGGTTGCACTTTTCGGCCAGGTCCCGGGCAGCCTGGGCATCCTCTGCAAGACCGCTTTCCTGAGCCCGCTGTTCCAGCTCCCGGAGCTTGCCCTCCCGGACCTCCTGCAGCTTTTGCTTGCCGGCCAGAATATACATGGACAGCTCCTTGAAATAGACCAGATTCTGCTCATACATCTTGTCCAGCACAGCGGAGTCCTTCAGGAGCCGGACCTGATGCTGCTGCAGAGCGTCGCTGATTTTTTCCACATTGACCTCTGCCTTGGCATAGCGGTTCTTCATCAGCTCCAGTTTGTTGCTCTGCTTCTTAAAGAAACCCAGAAAACCTTTTTCTTCCTCCGTATCCAGGCCCTTCAGCTCACCCACAACATTGACGATCAGGTCGCCCACTTCACCCAGATCCTGGGTGCGGACATTGGCCAGCGCGGCATCGGAGAAGTCGGCCATTTTTTTCTGGGTGCCGGCACCGTACTGCAAAATCTGTGTGGTGTTCTCCAGATCAATTTTGGCGGCAAAATCACTGACCATTTTCTGCTCGGCGGGGGTCAGTACCGGCTGGGGAACGGATGGCGCTTCCTGAACGGTCAGCGTTTCGGCCTGGGGAGCGGCTTCCAGCTCCGGTTCCAGCGTCAGGCTGGGAATCGGGGTTTCCACGTTTTCAAAATCCATGTCCATATGTGTTCTCCTCTCAAGATTGTTTCTGGTCAAAATCGCTGCCGGTGAGGCCTTCCTGGGCCAGCAGCGTATTCAGTACGGAAATATCGCTGGAAACATCCATGGCAGTGTCTTCAAAAACGGAGTCCAGCAGCTTCTCAAATGCCTGGTTCAGGGTGTCCAGGGTGGAATCGATTTCCTGCTTGGCTTTTCGGATATTCTCGCCCTGTACCGGCTGACGGTCCATCTCCGCATAGGCATTCAGTAGCTTCACCGTCATGGGCAGATAGTAATCCATCAGCTTTTTCAGGTCCGGAATGATTTCCGGGTGAGCCTCCGCCCGCTGAAAAATCCGCTGGACAATGGCCTCCATCCGGTAGATCTTGCCGGAAATTTCTTCGCCGGGGATCTCATCGTTGCATTTGCGGATCTGCTGAACATAAGCGTTTCCACGATCCAGGACTTCCTGAATTTTGGCGTCCTTCTGAGCGGGCACGGGCTTCAATGCTTCCTCCCTGGCCTTTTGGAGCTGAAGCGCTTCCTGCTGCTGGAGAACCTGCTGGTAGTGACGGTAAGTTTCGTCACTGGTGATCAGGTTCTTCTCTTCTTTGTCCATATGGCCTTCCAGGAACAGGCCCTGATCAATCATACCGCTGATTTCCTTACGGACAAATTTGACGGGCTTTCCCACGCTGCGGGCCAGCTTTTCCAGGGAAATATTGGTCCGTTGGCCCAGAGTTTTCAGATAGACTTTAAATCTGCTCACCTTGCCCAGAGAGCGGATTCCGCTGGTCAGGAGGCATACGCCGCCAACCAGGGCCGCACCGCCCAGGCAGATGGGAACGGTCATATAGGCAGCGGCGGTGCCCACCAGTTTCAGAATTCCGGTGACCAGAGCTACGGTAAAGCCGGATATGGAAGCGAGGCTGCCGAATACGGTCTTGAGAATCCCTTTCGCGGTTTCTCCATTGGGGCTCCCATAGAGAGCGGGCAGATTCTTTTTTTCCGGGGCGGAATACTTGGGAACCGTATAGACCGTGTGTGTTTTCCGGACGGTTCCGGCACTGCTGACAGCATTGCGCACAGCCTGACTGCCGGTATTGATGGCGTTGTCGATGGTTCTTCCAATGTTGCGGCTCAGCTCCTGGTAGTCCTGGGAGTTGATCGCTTTGTCAATGATTTCCTGGATACTCCGGCCCAGGTTGTCCAATTCCTGATAGGGGGTGTTATTTGCCATAGTATCCCTCCAAAATATAGTATATGTATTATAGCTTTTCCCTCCGAAAAAAACAAGCGTCATTCGAAAAATGCACCCATTTTCCTGAAAAAGCCCCCACCTGTCCGGCGGGGGAAAGAGAGGAAATGATTATTCTGACCCGGAGCAGCGATTCATAAGCCAGGTTGAAAGGGCGATGATGCCAATCACCAGAAAAATACCTCCCATGCCTTTGCACAGAATGGGTAGGGTTGCGGTCAATGATTCCATAAGGTTTCCTCCTTCTTAACATCCCAGTAGTGCCAGAATCAGCCCCCCCGCGATGACGGAGGAAATCTGACCGGATACGTTTACGCTGACAGAATACATCAGCAAAAAGTTTTGATTGTCCTCTTTCAGTCCCATCTGGTTTACCACCCGACCGCTCATGGGAAAGGCGGAAATACCGGCGGCGCCGATCATGGGATTGATCTTTTTCCCCTCCAGCAGGAAGAGATTCAGAAGCTTTGCGAAAAGCACACCGCCTGCCGTGTCGCCCACAAAGGCCAATAACCCCAGAGCCAGGATCAGCAGTGTATCCGCTTTCACAAATTGATCGGCCGTCATTTGGCAGGCAACACTGAGCCCCAGCACAATGGTGATGAGGTTGACGAGAACGGTTTGCGCTGTCTGGCTCAGGGAATCCAGAACACCGCATTCCCGAAGCAGATTCCCGAACATGAGGAAGCCCACCAGCGCGGCGCTGGCAGGGGCCGCGATTCCTGCTGCCATGGTAACGAGAATAGGGAAGAGAATCTTTGTGGATTTTTTTACATTCCCTTTTCGGTAGGGCATCCGAATCAGCCGTTCCTTTCGCGTGGTCATCAGGCGGATTACCGGAGGCTGAACAATGGGAACCAGCGCCATATAGCTGTAAGCGGCCACCATAATGGCCCCCAGGTATTTGGAGCCCAGGGTATTGGCTACAAAAATGGCGGTGGGGCCGTCCGCCGCGCCAATGATGGCAATGGATGCCGCGTCCCGGAGGTCAAAAAAGAAACCGGCCAGAACCAGGGTCAGAAAAATGCCCAGTTGGGCAGCGGCGCCGAAGAACATCAGCCAGGGCTTTTCCAGCAGGGGGCCGAAGTCGATCATGGCGCCGATGCCGATAAAGAGCAGCAGCGGGAAAAGCTCGTTTGCCATTCCGGCCTGAAAGAGGATTTCCAGGGGGGCGGCGGCGCCGGACAGGGGCAGATTCACAAGAATGGTGCCGAAGCCCATGGGCAGAAGCAGACTGGGTTCCATTTTTTTGCAGATGGCAAGATAGATGAGCCCGCCGCCCACCAACCACATCAGCACCATCTGCCAGGTAACGGTTTCCAGGTTGAGTAAGAGATCCATACACATTCCTCCACAAAATACTGCTGTGAAGGGAAAAAACAAGACCCTTACCACAGCAGAAAACTGTGATAAAAGTCTCAAGATTGGTTGGGCCAATGTATGACTCCGGGCATAAGCCGTGATGACGTCGCCATACGGTATACCGAGGTATACCCCTTACTCCCTCTTATCCTTTTTATAATATATGCGCGAAATAGGAAAAAGTCAAGCAAAAGCCGGAGCGCTTGCTCCGGCTCGGTATTATTTTGAAAGGACGGGTTTCCTAACCAACCTGGGCACCAGCCAAAGGGTGAACACCGAGTATACCGTCACCAGAACCAGAAGAAGTCCGCCTTTCAGGAAGTCGGATACCATACATCCCATGGCTTCCAGCCGGGGGATGATCTGAGTGCTCATAAAATGAATCACAAAGCTGTGGTTCAGGTAAACCGCATAAGAGAGTCTGCCGGTATTCCGGAATATTTTATGGCCGAAAAGCCTGCTCAGCCAGCTGTCCGGCTCCATGCAGCTGAGAATCAGCAGGGGGGTGGTGATCAGGAAAATATTGTGGAAATCCCCATAAGCGAACAGGGTGACAAGGCTTATGAGGCCCAAAAGGGAAAAGATGGTTTTGTGCTTTCGCAGGTTGAAAAATACCTGGGTTGTGGAAAAATAGTAGGTCAACACCCCAATACACATGGGACTAAAGGCCCGCAGCAGCGGAACATACAGCGGCCCCCAGTTGACCCACAGGTCCACACCGGACCACAGCAGGGACTGAATCATGAGAATTGCGGCGGGGAACAGCAGTTCCCGGGAAAGCCGCTCGTTGTGGCAGAGCATTGCGTAGAGAAAGTAGCCCGCAATCAGCAGAGCAGACAGCTGCCACAGAGGATAGTTGATGCTGTCGTGAAAATAGTAGCTGCTTTGCAGCAGCAGAATATCCGGAATCTGGTTGTAGAAGCCCCGGAGTATGGTCCCCAGCAGCTGCCAGGAGGGCGTGCGTACCAGGGTGCAGACATCCCGCACCAGCAGATACAGAAAGAACACAGCGCAGGAAAAGAAATAGTGGGGGTATATGCTTTTTGCATGGTCCAGGGTGTAGTCCCAGGCCCGGTAGGAAGGATCTGCCTTCGACCGGGTGTAGAATTTTTTCCCCAGAAAGAATCCGGAAATCATGAAGAAGACCTGAACGGTTACGGTGGGCCCGGGGGAGACGGAGAGCCCGCAGTGGAAGAGCGCAATCACATAAGCCAGCACCAGCTTCAACAGATCCAGACAGTAGCTTCTATTTTTCTCCATGGCTCAGAACTCCTGAAGAATCTCAATAATCTGGGCTTCGTAATCCCCTTCGTAGTCCTCACTCCGGCCTGCGGACCGCACATTGCTCTCAGCCCCCCGCTCCGGGGCGGGGTATTCCCAGATGTGGTAGCTGAGGCCCCGGTGGGAAAAGGTGATGCTGCCGCAGTCGTTTTCCTCAAAGTATTGAAAGGGCATATTCTTCTGCCGCAGGCACCGCTGAATCAAAGTCAGACGCATGGCAACATTCCTCCGTTGTTTGGTGGCTTTTCTCCATTATACCGGGAATCAAAGGAAAAGGCAACGGCTATTTTGCCCGAACCAACCGCCGGACCCATCGGAAATCCTCTCCCCGGATAACGCCTGCCAGGTAGAGAGAACTGCCAAAAAGAAGAAGGTATGCAAAGCAGCCCAGAACACCCTGGATATGCCCGCTTATCCAGATACTCCCGATGGCGCAGGCGGCGGTGGTCAGGGGGAGGAAGAGGGCGATTTTTTGTTTTGTGAAGCGCAAAAGGTGGCGGATGCTCAGAAAAAAATTGACGGCATGGGTCAGGAAGAAGCTGAGGAAATATCCGTTCATTCCCAGCTTTGGCAGAAGAAAGAACAGCAGCACCACATCCATCGTATTGGTGAAAATATTGAATCGGACGGCCTGCGTTTGCTGGCCCAACCCCTTGGTGATGGCATCGGTGATGGCATCGCAGTAGAGCATAGGCACCAGAGGCGCATACTGCCGCAGAAGCGCCCCCGCCTCTTCACTCTTATAAAGCGCCAGACACAGGCTGTCCGCGGACAGGTAGAGGATCCCGGCAAATGCGGCTCCGTAGAGCATGGCCACCCGGAGGCTTTTGTGAAGCAGATAGTGGATACGGGTTTCTCCGCTGGAGCAGCTGCACCTGGCCAGCTCCGGGATCAGCAGCTCGGACAGTCCAAAAAGGATGCAGGCCGGAAACATCATCACCGGAAATACCATGCCGGAAATGCGGCCGAAGGCTGCCAGCGGATCGTGGATTGCCAGAGACAGTCTTTTGGGGACCATCAGGTTTTCCAGGGTGCTGATGCCGGATTTCAGCGTGTCCGCCAGAGCCAGCGGAACCGCCGCCCGGAGAATCCGTCCCCGTACAGGAATGTCTGGTCCCCGGGGATTCTTTTCTGCTCTGTAGAGAAACCGAAGCACCCCCAGGGTCAGACAGGAGCCCATACTGCTGCCGAATATCACACACTTGCAGGATATTCCGGGATCCGTTCCCGCGAAGAAAAACAGACAGGCAAGGGTAACGGCCATGGTAAAGATCTGTTCTCCCACTTCAACGACAGCCAGGGTCCCAATCCGGTTTTCGCCTGTAAAATAGCCGGTCATTACGGAACACAGGCAGCTAATGGGCAGAAAAAAAGAAAAAAGCCGCAGGGCACCGGTTACGGAAGGATTTCCGATCCATCTGGAAGCAAGAAAAGGGGCCAGGAAATACAGCGCCGCGGCAACGGAAAGGCTGCAAAGAATGCTGTAGCGCAGACAGCCGGAAAGCATCCGGCACAGGCCCGGCCGGTTCCTTCTGCCAAGTTCTTCCGCGGTCAGATACATGGTGGCGGTCCGTATACCGCCGATGCCGCTGATCATGGCAAGACCGCCTACAGACATGGTCAGCTGAAGCAGGCCGATGCCCTCGGCGCCGATCCGGCGGGACAGATAGACCTGAAATCCGGTTCCGGCCATCCGCAGTACCAGATTCACGGCAGTCAGCAGCAGCGCACTGTAAAAAAGCGGAACCGAACGCTTCAAGAAAATCACCCCTTGTCCACAGGGTATGCGGACAAGGGGCCGGATAGAATGTATTCAACGAATGCCGTTTGCTTCCTGGCAGAATGGACTCAGGGGACACTGCCCGCACTTGGGCTTCCGGGCGGTGCAGATCTCCCGGCCAAACAGAACGATTCTGTGGCAGAAATCACTGCTTTTTTCGGGTGGCAGAATCTTCCGAAGCTGCTGCTCCACCTTTTCCGGCTCTTTGCCCCGGCTGAGTCCCAGTTTGCCGCAGATGCGGATGCAATGGGTGTCGCATACCACACTGCCCGGCACATGGTAAAGATCACCCAAAAGCAAATTGGCTGTTTTTCGACCTACGCCAGGCAGCCGAAGAAGCTGTTCCATGGTGCCGGGGACTTTCCCGTTATAGTCGGTTAGAAGCATCTGGCAGGCGAGGACAATATCCCTTGCCTTGTGCTTATAGAATCCGCAGGAGCGGACGTGGTTTTCCACATCGGAAATATCCGCGCTTGCCATGTCTTCCAGGGTCGGATAGGCAGCGAACAGCGCGGGAGTCACCAGATTGACCCGGGCATCGGTGCACTGGGCGGACAGCCGCACGGCGATCATCAGCTCGTAATCCTTCTCATAGTGCAGGGCGCATATGGACTCCGGGTATCGCGCTTCCAATATTTGAATGATTGACTGTACCTTTTCTTCCATGGATACGCCTCCTCTTTCTATTCAGAGTACCATAGATTCCCTGCTTTTTCAATCCAAAAAACCGGCTTCCTCCGCGGACATGGCGGATACCTCATAGGCGGTCATTTCCACGGCACCGTCCGGAGTGAGTTTTGTGTAGACCCGGCTTTGCAGTCTGCCGGAGATACGCAGGTGGTCTGCCGTATGAAGGGCGGAAACCTTGCGGGCGGTAGAGCCCCAAAGAATGCAGGGAATGTAGTCCGCCCGGTGACAGCCCCGGGGCACCGCCAGCATACAGTCGCAGATTTCCCGCCCCAGGGGGGTGCGCCGGTATACCGGCTCCCGGCAAAGGGTGCCCTGAAGGTCTACATTGTTGAGGGCAGGCCCGTCCTCCGCGGTGATGCTGTCCGCGTACAGAAAAATCAGAAGCTTCCGCCGGCCGTCGCTGCGGATGTTGTGGGAACGGACCTGTCCCGCCACGGACAGCATTTCCCCTCCGGAGAGATCAAGGGCATTGAGCACTTCTTCCCGTACCAGAACCGGCAGCGTATCCAGCGCGCCGGATAATCTGGGAACCTCCAAATAGAGCCTGAAAAACCGCTTCCCGCCGGTTTCGTGGGAAAAATCCGGCAGCCTTGCCAGACTGCCCCGCACAAAGGCCTGATTTGTTTGCTGAAGCATTGTACCACCCCATACTTTCAGATGTATGGAACATCCTATGCATATGGGCGGCAAACAGAACGGCTCAGACCCTGTGCTGTCTTCGGTAGACGGCGGGAGTGGTGCCCATAGCCTGCCGGAAGGTCTTAATAAAGAAACTCACGTCTTCAAATCCGCTGGCGGCGGCAACGGCGGCAACGGTGTCCTCGGTGGAGCGCAGCCTCTCACCGGCTTTTTGAATGCGGTATTGACGCAAATACTGGTTGGGCGTTAAATGAATGATGCTGTGAAAGCACCGCAGGCATTCACTTTCGCTGACGGCGGCTGCGGCGGAAATATCCTGGACCGAGATTTTTTCGGAATAGTGGTCATGGATGTATTGCAGCAGGAGCTTTGCCCGCTGATCCCGCTGGGCCCAGCGGATATCCGGCCCGGAAGATTGAATGGGAACCTTTCGGCACAGAATCAGAATCATTTCGGAAAGTTGCTGCCGGACGGCAAACTCAAAACCGTACTCCGTTTCCCGGACTGCGTTCCAGGCGGAATGGATACTTGTTAATATGGTTTCCTGCCAATCCACATCCGGTGACAAACACAGGCAGGGACCAATCCGATGCCGGAGCAGCGGTTCCAGATACCCATGATGAAACACGCTGTCCGTGTTGCCACCAATCAGCCGGGGGTGAAATACAATGGAGTGAATGTGGCAGGGGATCTCTCCCTCCTGCCAGCAGCCATGCAGAACGCCGGAATTGATCAGAACACCCTGACCTTCTCTCAGGATATTCTGACATTCACCGCAGCCGATCCTTACAGCCCCCTGATCCACAATGATGGCTTCCAATTCCTCGTGCCAATGCCAGGGAACCGGCCCGACGGAAAGATTGTCCTGATAGCAGGCGGCGGGAAAGGCGCCGGAGCCATGCCTGGTCAGCTCCTGACCACTGGGGGCAATGTCAATGCATTCACAGGACGAAATAGACATCAGTATACTCCTTTGAAGGTTTTATCCTATTTTTTGGTGGAATAATCGGATGAAATCCGTATCTTCTGATGGTATAATCCTATCATAAATCAGGAGGGATTTCAATATGGTTCATTTGCTCCTTAGCATTATTTATCTTGCGTTTATCAGCCTTGGCCTGCCGGATGCGCTGCTGGGTTCTGCCTGGCCGTCCATCTACCCGGAATTCCAGGTGCCGGTTTCCTATATGGGCGTGGTCAGCGTAATCATCGCGCTGGGCACCTGTGTATCCAGCCTTCTCAGCGACCGTATGACAAGAGCTTTGGGCACCGGAAAAGTGACTGCCCTCAGTGTGGCGACCACAGCTTTGGCCCTGTTTGGATTTTCCTGGTCCCGTTCTTTCTGGGCGCTGTGCATCTGGGCCATACCCTACGGGCTGGGCGCCGGCAGCGTGGACGCGAGCCTTAACAACTATGTGGCCCTGCATTATGAAAGCCGCCATATGAGCTGGCTTCATTGCTGCTGGGGCATCGGCGCGGCGGTGGGTCCCTACATTATGGGCTACGTTCTGACCGGCGGCAGCTCCTGGACCCGGGGCTATCAGCTGATTGGAATGATGCAGATTTGCCTGACGGCTGTGCTGTTCCTGAGCCTTCCGCTGTGGAAGGGCAGACCTGCCCCGGCAGGTGGAGAGCAGAGCGCAAAGCCGCTGACGCTGAAACGGATTGTTTCCATTCCCGGCGCCAAAGAGGTGCTGATCTGCTTTTTCTGCTACTGCGCAGCGGAACAGACCGCCGGCATCTGGGCCAGCAGCTACCTGACGATCCACAAAGGTGTTCCGGCGGAGATTGCGGCAGGATTTGCCAGTATGTTTTATATCGGCATCACCGTGGGCAGAGCAATTTCGGGCTTTCTGACCATGAAACTGAACGACACGCAGATGATCCGCATGGGCCAGGGCATTATGGCACTGGGGTTGGCTGCCATGCTTCTGCCCCTGGGCGCCAATGCGGCGCTGGCGGGTTTTCTGCTCATCGGTTTGGGCTGCGCACCCATCTATCCCTGCATCATCCATTCCACGCCGGTTCATTTTGGCGCAGAGAATTCTCAGGCCATCATCGGTGTGCAGATGGCAAGCGCTTACCTGGGCATCTGTGTGGCGCCGCCGCTGTTTGGCCTGATTGCCCGTTACCTTTCCATTGGTCTGCTCCCGGCTTATCTGCTGGTCATTCTGGCAGCGATGGTATTCCTTCATGAGGCATTGCTAAAAAAAGCGGAAGCCTGAAACGAGAGTGCAAGGTATGTTTCATATGTTCTCCTGGTGCGAAAGCCTGCACAGTTTGGTCCTGTCTGGTTTCGACATCTCCAGGGCAACAACTCTGGAACAGCAGTTTTTCGGCAGTGAAGATATGGATTCCCCACAGGGTACGGCTTTGAATGCAATGCGTCTTTTCTCGTCAAATCGGCTGCGCAGCGAGGATAAAATGACCATCGGAGAAACGGTTCTTCGCGTTCTGTTTTAAGGGTTGCTGAATAGAACGAAACAGTTGGATTTTCAAATCAGTTGGATGCACAAAAAATAGGGGCTGTCTCACGAACGCAGTGAGGCAGCCCCTGAATTACATGCGGGGTCCGGCCAAGAGGCGAGTGTAGGCGTATCACGATGGAAGTGGGCCGTCAATCTCGAATTTGAGAAAGTGTTTCCAGAACCTTTTTGATATTGTTTTCGTTAGGAATCACAGTGTTCATATCCACTTGGGGATGCTCTTTGACATAAGCTGTCAGGAATTCATGCAAATTCTCTTTCGTTTTCATGTAATCATCGATAATTGTTTGGTCATCAAAGCCCAGTTTTTTCAGTATGATTGCCGATACAACACCGGTTCTGTCTTTTCCCGCTCCACAGAAAAACAGAACATTGCTTTTCGCGCCCATAATCGTTTGAATAATCTCATCCATCTGTTTATCCAGCATCCCCAGGTAAACAGATGCTACGTCCCCAGGTGATTTGGGTATGTCACCTCCGCCGGTTACCGGCATATGATAATATGTGAATCCATCTTCCGTCTCGAGGCGACAGGGTTTTCGTTCATATTCTTTCTTTTCCCGTAAGTCTACAATCGTTGTTACTTGGTTTTGCAGCAGCCATTCAGCCTCTTCGTCCGTCAGTTTTTCGGGGCAATCACTTCTGATGAAACGCATATCTCCGGTGGGCAACAGTCGTGTATTTAATGTTGATTGAAACAATGAGGGCATTTCCATTCCACCTCAGATTCGGATTTGTGAGTCTGTCCGGTGCCGGACGATCACATAGCAGGATCAAATACAGTATTCGCCACGGCAGCGTATTCTGCTGTGGCGAATACTGACTTATGAAGATGTGCCGTGTCCGGTGCTGTTTGCTATTCTTTTGCCCAGCCGCGGGTACAGGCAACGGCCCGTTTCCATCCGAACAGCCGGGTCTGCCGCGTTTCTTCGTCCAGCTGCGGGCGGAATATCCGGTCGGTTTCCCGGATACGCTGGATCTGTGCCTGATCCTTCCAGAAGCCCACAGCCAGGCCGGCAAGATAGGCGGCGCCCGCCGCAGTGGTTTCCACGCATCTGGGACGGTCTACCGGTGCGGCGCAGATGTCTGCCTGGGTCTGCATCAGGTAGTTGTTGGCGGAAGCGCCGCCGTCAACCTTCAGCGCGGAAAGCGCAATACCGGCATCGGCCTCCATGGCGGAGAGCACATCTCCAATTTCATAGGTGATGGAGTCCAGAGTGGCACGAATGATGTGGTATTTGTTGACACCTCTGGTCAGCCCCAGAACGGCGCCACGGGCATAGGCATCCCAGTAGGGCGCGCCAAGACCCGTAAAAGCGGGAACCACATAGCAGCCGCCGGTGTCCTTCACCTTTTGAGCCATGTATTCGGAATCGGCGGCGGATTCGATCACCTTCAGTTCATCCCGCAGCCACTGGATGGCGGCGCCGGCCACAAAGATGGAGCCTTCCAGAGCATAGTTCACTTTGCCGTCCAAACCCCAGGCGATGGTGGTAACCAGCCCGTTTTTGGAGAAAATAGGGGTCTCACCGGTATTCATCAGCAGAAAAGCACCGGTGCCGTATGTACATTTGGAGGAGCCGGCAGCGAAGCAGGCCTGACCGAACAGGGCAGCCTGCTGGTCCCCGGCGGCGCCGGCGATGGGAATGGGCGCGCCAAAGAACAGGGCCTCCGTCTGACCGTAGCAGCAGGAGGAGGGCATGGGTGTAGGGAGCATACTCTCGGGAATGCCGAACTTCCGGAGAATGTCCGCATCCCACTGCAGGGTATTGATGTTGAACAGCATGGTCCGGGAAGCGTTGGAATAGTCCGTTACATGAACCTTCCCCCCAGTCAGCTTCCAGATCAGCCAGGTTTCCACGGTACCGAAGAGAATATCTCCCTGTTCTGCCCGTTCCCGGACACCGGGCACATTTTCCAGAATCCACCGGATTTTGGTGCCGGAAAAATAGGGATCGATGACAAGGCCGGTTTTGTTGCGGATGGTATCCACCAACCCTTCCGCTGTCAGAGCATCACAGTAGTCGGCAGTCCGGCGGCACTGCCAGACAATGGCGTTGTATACCGGCTGGCCGGTGCGCTTATCCCAACAGATTGTGGTTTCCCGTTGGTTGGTTATTCCGATGGCGGCAATATTAGACGCGGTGGCGCCGATGGCATTCATTGCCTGCCGGGCAACCTCCAGCTGGGAGGCAAAGATTTCTTCGGCATCATGCTCCACCCAGCCGGGGTGCGGAAAGATCTGGGTAAACTCCTTTTGCGCCACAGAGCAGATCTGCCCGTCTTCGTCAAAAAGGATCGCCCGGTTGGAGGTGGTGCCGGAATCCAGAGCCATAATGTATTTGGCCATTGTCATCTTCCTTTCTCGCGGATGTGATTACTGGATATGGCTGTGATTGTTGATATGGTCACTGCAGTAGCAGTAGTAACCGTTGCACTTGGAGCAGTACCGGAACTCCAGTTCCGGGTTGGACGCATCTGTCCGGCCGCACACGGTACACCGGTGGGTATAGGTGGGTTCCTTTTTGGGAGCGTTTTCCACACGGAAGTGGATCACTTTCGGCTGCTGCCTGGGGGCTTTCCGGAAGAGCTTCCGAATCTGATTCTGCCAGCTCAGGGGGATCACGTTGATGACATCCTTGCCGAAGAACAGGAAATAGTTGCCCAGAGCAATCAAGGGGAAAATGTTTTCGGCGGTAAAGGGCATTTGGAAAACACCAATGAATATGATGATCAAGTCCACAAGCGCGAACAGCCAGGCTTTTACCGGAATGATAAAGAACAGCAGAAAGCCTGCCTGAGGATACAGGGTCGCAAAGCCCAGGAAGAGGCTCATGTTCAGATGGTAGACGCTGGCGGTGCAGTTGAAAATCAGGGCATAAACATCCATCAGTACCACACCGGTAAAGTAGAAGATGTTGAATTTGGCGGTGCCCCATTGGCGTTCCATGGCGGTGCCCAGAGAGTAGTAGCAGACCAGCGTAATGACCATAAACAGAATATTGCTGTTCCACAAAGTCAGGGGGTAGGTGATCAGCCGCCAGACCTGTCCGCCGAGAATCAGTCTGCGGTTGAAGCAAAGAAGACTGTAGAGCGTGGTATTACCGGCCATCGCGCTGATCAGATACACAACGGCATTGCCGAGCGTGATATAGAGCATCAGGTTGGGGATTCCCTTACTGCGGTTCACATAGCAGAACCGTTCAAAATTTCTGCGCAGATCTTTCAATGAATTCAACTCCCAATTATATTTGCCATCCATTTTACCAGCAAACGGACAGCTTGTCTATATCCCAAATGTTAATTTTGCCGGAAAGCAACCGTATCTATTGACAATATACGAAAGAATGTGTAGAATACGGACAAACTGCATACAAGCCTTATCAAGAGTGGTGGAGGGAACGGCCCGATGAAACCCGGCAACCTGTAATATCAAGGTGCCAAATCCGGCGGCAAACGAAAGATGAGGATCTGATTGAACGTATTACGCACATCGGGTCTTCGGTGTGCGGTTTTTCTTTTTTTGTTCGGACAGAAAATGATCTTTTGGTTCTTCGTGCGGATTTTTTGCTTCATCGATGCGGAATGAAAGAGAGGTAATACACAAAGTATTCCCTCAGTTCCATTCCTTTCACGAAGCAAAATCTCTCGCCCGGAGCAAACTAAATCTCATTTTCTGTCCTCACGGGTTGATATTCTGCTGTAATGGAAAGGAAAAAACATGGAAAAAAGATTATTTACCTCTGAATGCGTGACCAACGGCCACCCCGATAAGGTGGCGGACTCCATCTCCGATGCCATTCTGGATGCCTGCCTTGCCCAGGATCCCCAGTCCCGTGTGGCCTGTGAGACCATGGTCACCACCGATTTCTGTATGATCTGCGGGGAGATCACCACCCGTGCCGTGGTGGATTATGCCGCCGTTGCCCGGGAAGCGATCCGGGCCATCGGTTACACCCACAAAGGAGACGGCTTTGATGCCGACACGGTGGAGATTCAGTGCCGGATCCATACCCAGTCCGCGGATATTGCTTTGGGAACCAATGATGAAACGGGCGGCGCCGGAGACCAGGGAATGATGTTTGGCGGAGCCTGCACCCAGACGCCTGAACTGATGCCTCTTCCCGCGGCGCTGAGCCGCGCGCTCTGCAACCGGCTGACTGCCTGTGTGAAAGAAAACGATCTGCTGCGCCCCGATGGCAAGACCCAGGTGAGTGTGGAATTTGACGACCAGGGCAATGTGGTGGGCATCGATACCGTGGTTGTATCCATTATGCACAGTGCGGATTTCCCCATGGAAGAGCTTCGCGCCTACATCCGGCAGCAGGTGATTGCCCCTGTGCTGGAGCAGTATGGCTTTGACATCGCCAAGGTCAGCCATGTTTTTATCAATCCTACCGGCAATTTTGTCATCGGCGGTCCCAACGGAGATACGGGCCTGACCGGAAGAAAGATCATTGTGGATACCTATGGCGGGTATTTCTCTCACGGCGGCGGCGCATTCTCCGGAAAGGATCCCACCAAGGTTGACCGCAGTGCCGCCTATATGGCCCGCTATATGGCAAAGAATTTGGTTGCGGCAGGACTTGCCAGCCGGGTTCAGGTGCAGCTGGCTTATGCCATCGGTGTTGCGGAGCCGGTTTCCCTCCGGGTGGACAGCTACGGTACCGGTAAGATCTCCGATGAAAAGATGGTGGAGCTGCTGCGCAAGACCTGTGATATGACCCCTGGCGGCATTATCCGCAAGCTGGATCTGCGCAAGCCCGTTTACGCTTCCACCGCGGCAAAGGGCCACTTTGGCGTGGAGGGAAAGACCTGGGAGCAGACGGACCTGGCCGAAACCCTCAGAAAGCTTTCTGGTATCTGAGCACATTCGCAGAGGATGGTGAAAGGGCACCATCCTCTGTTGTTTTTTTCTTCGGAGTGTGCTATGATTACAATAGAATATTGCCGGATTCAACGGGGAAAATACCTGAAAAGATTTTGGAGGATTCACCATGCTGGATTATATTCGCATTGCCTGCGCTGTCCCGCCGGTACGGGTAGGGGACACCGAAAAAAACGCGGATGATATTTGCCGCATTCTTTCTGCTGCGGACGGGCAGCAGGCAGATTTGCTGGTTCTTCCGGAGCTGTCTCTTACCGGTTATACCTGTCAGGACCTGTTTTTCCAGGATGCGCTGTATCAGGGAACACTGGAAGGTTTGAGCAAAATATTAAAGGCTTCTTCCGTCCACAGCGGGATAACGCTTGTGGCAGGCGTTCCTCTGCGCTGCGGCGGACAGATGTATAATTGTGGAGCCGTGATCGGTGGGGGAAGGATTCATTGCTTTGTTCCTAAAACCCATATCCCCAACTACAATGAGTTTTACGAGAAACGATGGTTTTCTTCGGGGGCTTCCTGCCGGGAAGACAGTGTGACACTGGATCTTCCGGGCTTCGGGCCCATGGAGGTGCCTGTACTCAAACAGGGGCTTGTCCGGCTGGCGGAGGGAACCCTTCTGGGCGTGGAGATCTGCGAAGACCTGTGGACACCGGTTCCGCCCTCTTCTTTGCTGGCGCTTTCCGGGGCAGAGGTAATCGTGAATCTGTCCGCGTCCAACGAGACCATCGGAAAGCGGGCATATCGCCGGGACCTGGTAAAGCATCAGTCCGCGGCGGCGGCCTGCGTTTACGCCTATGCTTCCGCCGGAGCCGGGGAGAGCACCCAGGATCTCATTTTCTCCGGCCAGTGCCTGATTGCGCAGAATGGAACCCTCCTTGGAGAAACGGAGGAACCGATTGTCAGGGAAACGCTGTTGATCCGGGACTGTGATCTGGGACAGATTCGTGCCGACCGCCGGAAGAATAAGTGCTTCGGGGACAATGCCGGTGTGCTCTCGGGTACATTCGGCACAAAAATCGTGGATGCCGCAATGCCTGCCCTGCGTTCGGACGGCACCCTGCAGAAAATCGCAAAGCTCCCCTTTGTACCGGCATCCCAGACGGATCGGTTTGACCGCTGTATGGAAATATTCCGTATGCAGGTGGCGGGCCTTGCGCACCGGCTGGAAATCGTAGGTTCCAAGGCAGTGGTTGGCATCTCCGGCGGACTGGATTCAACCCTGGCTTTGCTGGTTGCCGTGGAGGCGATGCGTGTTTTGGGCAGGCCTTCTTCGGATGTATATGGTGTGACCATGCCCTGCTACGGAACCTCTGACCGGACCTACCGGAATTCTCTGGAGTTGATGGAAAAGCTGGGGGTCGCCGCGAAGGAAGTGAATATCCGTCAGGCTGTGGATCTTCATTTCACGGACATTGGCCACGACAAGTCGGTTTTGAACGGAACCTATGAAAATGCCCAGGCACGGGAGCGCACCCAGATTCTGATGGATTATGCCAGTGTGGTAGGGGGCATAGTCATTGGCACCGGGGACCTCAGTGAGCTTGCCCTTGGCTGGTGCACCTACAACGGAGACCATATGAGTATGTACGGTGTCAATGCCTCCATTCCCAAGACGCTGATTCGCTGGATGATCGCGGCGATTGCGGATTCGCCTGCTTTTGCGGAGGCGAGGCCTGTGCTGGAAGACATTCTGGATACGCCCATCAGTCCGGAGCTTTTGCCTCCGGATGCCTCCGGGAAGATCAGCCAGTATACGGAGGACCTGGTGGGACCCTATGCGCTCCATGATTTCTTCCTCTATTATATGCTGCGTTTTGGCTTCGCACCGACGAAGATTTATACACTGGCCTGCCGGGCGTTTGCCGGAGATTTCACTCCGGAGGTAATCAAAAGGTGGATGAAGGCGTTTTACCGCCGCTTCTTTACCCAGCAGTTCAAGCGCAGCTGCCTGCCGGATGGGGTCAAGGTGGGCTCTGTCTGCCTCAGCCCCCGGGGGGATTGGCGTATGCCCAGCGATGCCAGCGGAAGACTTTGGCTGGAAGAAGTGGAAACCCTGTAATGCGTGGACGGATTCCTTTTTCGGGAATCCGTCCCTTTATGGCTTTCCGGGCAGCAGGATGGGCTGAATCTGCTGGCCTTGCAGCGCGGATTCCAGGGTTTGGGGAATCAGAGAAAAGTCCGCGACCATGGATGTGGGCTTGTTTTTCCAGTCATCCTGCCGGAAGGGAACAAAGTAGAAATGCTTTCTGACCAGAAGCTTTCCGATATTTTCGGCGGCACCCGCCAGAGCGTCATTGGTGGAAACGGCCAGAACGATGGGGCGCCCGTTGCGCAGTTGGCTTTTGGCAGCCATGGTCACCGGTCCGTCCGCAATGGAATGGGAAAGCTTTGCAAGGGTATTCCCGGTACATGGGGCGATCACAAGAATATCCAGCAGCTTTTTGGGCCCAATGGGCTCTACCTGGGAAAGATTCAAACTAGGCTTCAGTCCGCAGATTTTCTCTGCACGGGATATAAAGTCACCGGCGGATCCAAACCGGCTGTCCGTATTTGCGGAGGCTTCGGAAAAAATGGGGATTACAGTGTGCTCCGCTGCCAGTTTTTCCAAAACGGGGAAAACCTGACTGTATGTACAGAAGGAACCGCAAAAAGCAAAACCGACGGTCATTGTGCATTCTCCTCCCATAAGCGTATGACGGTGGCGGCAATCAGTTCTCCGGAGCTTTCCGGCGCAATTTTTCCGGGAAGCCCCCGGGCCCGGAGAACATTCGCTCCTTCGATTCCGGGGGTGGACGCAAGATCCATCATAAGCCCGGTGCAGCGCTTGGATGAGGCAGCGTCTATCACCAATTCCGGGGCGGTATTGAATATCAGTTCCGTGGCTGGAAGCAGTGCCAGCATTTGTTCCCGGTTAACGGCGGAATAGCCCAGGGCTTTCAGCATCGCCCGATCGGCTTCTTTCCGGGCATATACGCTGCAATTGGCTCCGAGAGCCTCCAGAAGCTTTGCGAGGGATTTCCCGATTCTTCCCCATCCGATTACCAGGACCGGGAGTCCCGGGAGGGTTTTGGTCAGCTTCCCGCAGGCCAGGCGGAGGGCGCACCGGGCGGTGATGTCCGCATTCCGACAGGTGTAATCAGCGTTTTGCAGAAGATCAAATTGTACCAGATGTGATGGGACGCGGTTTCCCAGATTTCCGCCGAAAATCCGGGTCCCGGGCTTCAGCCGGGAAAAGAGAGATTCCCAGTCTCTGTCCCCGTCCCGAAAGCTGGGAATGTCCAGCAGGACGCCCTGGGTTTCCTCTGTCCACTCTTTCTCTATGAGGTAATTGTTTCTCCGCAGTAGTTGGCAGGCACATGCGTGGGATGGGGAAGTTCCCAAACTCCATAGATGCGGCATGATCATTCCTCCTTTGCGCCAGAATATGCCTGAGGGGAAGAAGCGGTGCAGGATGCTCTTGATTTTTTCACCGGATTTCGTATAATGATACAAGAGGTGAAGTTTATGCAGAGATTGGGATTTATCCATGATATGCTGGATGTAAAGGTTCTGGTGCTGTTTGTTATGGCCAGGGTAAGCTATCCTGTGAATATTCAGCAGATCTATGAGCTGTGCTACCAGGATGATTGCCTCAGTTATTTTGATGTGTGCACTGCGGTTCCCGAAATGGTCACCAGCGGCCATTTGAAGGAACTGGAGGATCAGACATATGTGATTACGGATAAAGGCAGAGCGGATGGTTCTCTCACAGAGGACTCCATTGCCTACACCGTAAAATGCAAGGCGGACAATGCGGTTGCCAGGTTCAACCGGCAGATTCGCCGCTCCAGTTTTGTAAAAACCCAGGTGATTCCAAGAGAGGGCGGCGACTACTCCGTTATCATGGCGCTGGATGATGAAGTGGGAAATCTTATGACCTTGGAGCTTGTGGCGCCCAATCAGCGTCAAGCAGTCCGGCTCAGTAAGCTTTTCGAAAAGAAAGCGGAGAATATCTACAATTTGACCATGACCGAATTGCTGGATGAGGAAGAAAAAGCGGATGAAGGGGAGTAGGCCCGGTCCTCGTTGGGAATGCTGTCGGTGTCCTCTTGCCGAAACCGGGGAATTGTGGTATAGTTAAGCTGGACCGGATGACCGGTTATACGAAAGGAGCTGCCGATTATGAAGTTTCAGTACAGTGAAAAGAAAGTTAAGCTGCCCGAAAACGTCCATGCTTATGCCGAGAAGAAGGTCATGAAGCTGGCCCGGTATTTCGAGGATGACGCGGAGGCACTCATCGTATTTTCTGTTGAGAAGAATCGAAACAAGGCGGAGCTTACCGTCCATGGGGCTGGCACCTGGTTCCGTGCCAGTGAGAGCACTTCGGATATGTTTGCTTCCATTGACGCAGCCATCGGAACCATTGAAGGTCAGATTCGGAAGAACAAAACAAGACTGGCCCGCCGCCTGCGCCAGGATGCCTTCTCCCGTACAGTGGAAGAGACCTCTTTTATTCCCCAACCGGAAGAGGACGATATCTCCATTACCAAGGTAAAAGAGTTTTATATGCGGCCGATGACCAGAGAAGAGGCGGTGTTGCAGATGGAACTGCTGAACCACTCTTTCTTCGCATTCCGCGATACGGATCATGGCGGAAGCTTTGCGGTGGTCTACAAACGAAATGATGGCGGTTACGGCCTCATTGATGATACGGAATAATGGATTCTTCTCCGGAGCCTTCGGGCTCCGGCTTTTTTGTTTTCACGCAAAAAACGCTTGACAAAAGAAAGGGGGAATGGTATCATATCCTAGCTGTCATAAGACGCGGCAGAATATGTCGACCATTTGTTAAGAAATGGAAAAAAGTTCTTGACAAATCTTTGGTTTTGTGATAGCCTTAAGAAGCTTTCTGATGAAAGCAATCTGTACCTTGTAAATTGAATAACGTTAAGACGAA
>SAMEA3663230__coassemble_570_pt1 | contig 54309 bp, 43 predicted proteins | sample SAMEA3663230__metabat2_low_PE_017 | metagenome-assembled genome bin SAMEA3663230 (sample SAMEA3663230) | pig gut metagenome | biome: pig gut; feature: pig-associated habitat; material: faeces | place: China | collected 2013
CTTTCTCCCGTTCCGCCGTCCAGATCGAAGCGTCCGGCACAGACCAGGGGGGCGTTGTGGGCTTTCGCGGCGGAAAGAAGAAGCCGGTAGCAGTCTTCTTCCAGAAAGTCGTCGCTGTCCACAAAGGCAACGTACTTGCCCCGGGCCATGTCCAGCCCCGCGTTTCTGGCGCTGCTGAGCCCCCCGTTTTCCTTGTGGATCACGGTGACGCGGCTGTCCTTTGCCGCGTAGCGGTCGCAAAGGCTGCCGGAATCATCGGTAGAACCGTCGTCCACCAGAATGATTTCCAGAATGTGTTCCTGCCGCAGTACGGAGTCCAGACACCGGGGCAGGAAGGAGGATACATTGTATACGGGGATGATCACAGAAATCATTCTTTTTCCTCCTGAGACAGGGCCTCATAAATGCCCAGCAGGGCCTTCTGGTTTTCCTCCGGGTCGTGGGTGATCCGGGCCCGGGCAGAGGCGGCGGCGCCAAAACCGGCGGCATCCGCCTTGAGATCAAACAGGCGGGCAATGTGGTGGGCCAGCACATAGGGAGCGGAGGACTGGTAGACAAGCCCCTCTTTTTCGTGTTCCAGCATACTGGTTACGCCGCCCACATCGGAGGCCACACAGGGAACCCCCAAAAGCATGGCTTCTCCCAGAGAGTTGGGGGAATTCTCAATGGTGGAGGGAAGCACAAACACATTGCAGCTTAAGTAAGCCTGCTTCATTTCTTCCGGGCTCAGATGGCCCAGGAAAAGCAGCTTGTTCTGAAGACCGTGCTCCTTTGCAAACCGGGCAAGATAGGCGTGGTAGGTCTGCTGAAGGCAGGCTTCCTTTCCGCTCAGCTCCAGAAAGCTCTTTCCGGGAACGGCCAGGGTGGCATCCGGGTAGGTTTTCAGTACCTGGCAGAAGGCTTCCAGCAGATAGTGGTAGCCCTTCAGGGGGACCTCCAGACTGGGGGCAAAGATCCGGTGGCGGACACAGGCTTCATACCGCCACCGCCCTTCGTAGAAGGGCTCCCGCAGGGTTTCCCGACACAGGTGGTATTCTGCCTGGGGGGCCAGGAGCTCCATGCAGGCCCTGTCCCAGTGGGTGCGGCCCAGAACGTGACGGGCCAGGGAAAGGGCCCGGGCTTCCAGCTCGCCCCGGAGGGCATACTTGCGCTGCTGGTCCAGGATGTTGTCCCGGCGAACCAGGTCCCGGAAGCTGTGGCCGCGCTGGACGCCGTAGGGCACACCCTCGGCGTAGTGCCGGGCATAGACACCGCACAGGCCCTGGATGCTGATACAGGTTTTCTTCAGGAGCCCCGCGTCCCGGCAGGCGTTCATCATGGCCAGGGTATGGCCGTACTCGGTGCCCCAAATGTGGACTGCATCGGGCTGAAAATCCCACAGCTGCCGGGAAAACAGATCTTCCAGGCCGGTGTAATAGGTATAGGCCACGGGCTCCTCAAACACAACGTAGGAAAGCCTTTCGTCAACGGAGCCGGAGGTCGCTGTATCGCCCCGGCAGAGAATGCGGATTTCCGGGCCGGGATCCCGGCGCAGGCCGGACAGAACATGGTCCATCCACAGTCCGCTGCCGCCCGGATTCCCCATCGCCTGACGGATGGCGCCGGGGATTACGTTACACAGCCAAAGCAGGCGCATGGTTTCAGCTCCTTTTCGTTTTTTCCAGCATATCCAGGATCTTTTTGGCCTGGACCAGATTGTTTCGGGTTTTCAGGATAAAGGCCCGGGCATCCATGCCCCGGGAGAACAGCTCCCCCTCCGACCGGCTCAGCACCCGCTTCAGGGCCCGGGCGATGCCCTCCGGGGTTTCCTCGTCAATAAATTCCACATAGGGGTAGTATTCTGCAGGCATACCCGGCAGACGGGTGGTCAGCACCGGGGTGCCGGAGGCCATATACTCCATGGTTTTGGAGGGGAAGGAGTATTTCACATATTCTTCATCGGTGGGCCGGGGGTTTACCAGCAGGGTGGCATCCATTTCCTTTTCCACCACCTGACCGGAAAGCAGCATGCCGCCGTATTCCACCCGGGGGTCTTCGGCGCAGATCGCCTTCAGCTCCTCCACATAGTCGCCGGGGCCGTAAATCACCAGCCTGGTGTTGGGTATTTCCGCTTTCCGGAAGCCCTCCACCAGCTCGGGAAGACCGTAGAGAGCGCAGACGGACCCGGCATACAGGCAGACCCGGGGAGATTCCTTTCGGGAAAGGCTGGGGATTTTGTCCGCCATGGCAATATCCGCGTGGCCTTCCAGCACGATATAGGGCTTTCCCTGGGGGTTCAGGCGGTTGTTCATCCGCTCCGTCAGGAACACATAGTCCGTGCAGCGGTCAATGACCCGGTTGGTCAGATACCGGTAGAGCCTGTTGTAGCCCAGCATATCGGGAAGGTCGGTAATGATGCCCACGCACCGGCAGCCTTTGACCCGGGCCGACAGCTGGGCAAAAAAGGCGGTGGTGCAGTTGAGGCAGTCCACAAACACAACGCTGTCCCTTTTTGCCAGACGGGAAACCTGCCGGAAGGTGCCGATGGCTCCCAGAAGCAGCTTGAAAACCGGGTTCCGGCTGGCGGCAACGTAATGGTACGCAGCGCCGCCTTCCCTTTCCGGAGGCAGGCGCAGATAGGTTTTGCTGAAATTCTGACGGTTTACCGGCAGAGTGGCCACCACCTCTACCCGGGCGTTTTTGGCAAGCCCTTCAATCAGGAGCCGGTGGTATTTCTGGGATTGAAAGGCCGGCTTCTGGGCGCACCGGGAAAAGAGAGCCCGGTAGGCGCTTTCGGAGCAGGTGGTAACGGCGTAGACGATGTGCATGCTTGCCTCCGGTCAGCGGGCTTTTTTCCGGCTCAGCAGGGGCAGCAGCTCCTCGGTGAGCACAAGAATGGGAAACAGCCACAGATAGGGATTGGTGATCAGATTTTCGGTGTTGAAGGTGGCGGCCAGAGCGGCCACGCTTATGAGCTTGGTCAGCAGGCATCCTTTGCCCCGGAAGACCAGGGTGATCCAGCCCAGCAGATTCACCCAGCCGAAGAACAGGCCCTGTACCGCAAAGAGAATGGTAGAGGAGCTGGTGTTGTGGGTGACGGTGTGCAGAATGTAGTCGATGTCCCGGCCCCGGAAAGGGGTCCAGTGCAGAACGCTCAGGTTGAAGGTGATGGATTCCACCCGGTCGTCCAGAGAGGGGTTGGAGGAAAAAATCTTTTCTCCCATCAGCCGCAGCTGGGTATAGAGGGCCGGCTTCGCGGCAATCAGATAGACGGCCAGCGCCCCGGAGCACACCAGCACTGCGGCGGTCAGGATTCTTCCGGCCCGGGTTTTGTAAACCCCTTTGTCAAAGTAGACAGCCAGCAGAAACAGAACCGTCACCGCCACACCACCGGTGGCGAAGGTGGAGAGCATAGTAACCGTTAGCAGGGCGTTGACGGCCCACATGGTTTTGTCCGACTTCCAGGAAACCTGATAGTTGTTCAGATACAGGGCCAGGAACAGGAAGAACTGATGGACACCCGGCTCCCGGAAGATTCCGAAATTCCGGGATTTGGCAAAGCTGACGGATACGAAGGAGAAGATGTAGTTATAGAATTGGGCGTCAAAGCTGTTGCGGAAGGTGGGGGGCACCAGAATGCCCCGGTCCGCCGGGATCCGCAGAAGATAGCTGCAAAGCAGGGAAAAGCCGCTCAAAAGGCACATGAGCACCACATACTGCCTGGCCGTTTCCTCCGGAGCGGCAAAGAAGGAGATGAGCACGGCGGCAAGCACGCAGTAAACCATGCTGAAATACATCATCTGCCAGTCCCGCTTCAGGGCCATGGGGATGAGGAGGGTCAGGCTGAAGAGGATGGCCAGGACAATCCGGCCATCGGTCAGAAGCTCCGGGATGCGCTTCCGGTTGTAAAAGAGCAGCGCCAGGGCAGCCAGGGCCGTCACACCCATGGAAAGGAACTGGGCGCGGTAAAAGCCCAGAAGGTACAGCCCTGCCTGACTGTCCCGGGACAGGTACATGAGCAAAAAGAGATAAAGGGTAAACAGCGCCCCGACGAGCTTCCGCCGGGGGAAGGGGTATCGTGTAATCATTGGGCCTCCTTCTTCTGTTTGAGCCGGATGACGGCCTCCAGCAGGTGCTGCGCCCCCGGCTCCACGGCAATACCGCCATGGGCCTGGGCCACCTCCTGGCAGGCGGTGCCCCTGTAGACAACGGGGGTGGTGCCGCAGCAGGCAGCCTCCAACACCGTCATGCCGAAGGTTTCCTCCCGGCTGGGACACAGATACACATCCGCCGCGGTGTAGCACTTTGCCAGCTCCTGCTGGTTTGCGGTCCGGGGCAGGGCCAGGATGGACCCGGGCAGGGTTTTGGCCTGGGCCTGGTCCATGCCCACCAGAACGAGCTTGCAGTCCGCAGGCAGCAGAGCGCTGAGGGCGACGAGATCAATTAGGCCCTTTCTGGGTTCCCAGACATTGGCGGCGCTGAGGAGTACAAATTTGTCCTCCAGACCCCACTGCTTCCGAAGATCGCTGGGGGTGGGGTGGAAAACGGCAGGGTCTGCTTTGTTGGGCACCACGGTAAGGGGATAGTCTTTCAGAAAGCTTTCCTTTACCAGATCGGCCAGCCACCGGGAGGGAACCTCAAGGGTGAGGTTGGGGATACCGGTAAAGAGCGCCTTTTTCCTTTGGTAGTTCCGGGCGGTGGCATCCAGCATGGCTTTTGGGTAGAGCCCCTTCTGGGGGCAGCTGCCGCAGCCGGATTTCCAGCGGTCACAGCCCACGAAGCTGAAATAGGGGCAGTTGCCGGTGAACGCCCAGCAGTCGTGAAGGGTCCAGCGGATCTGCTTGCCGCAGGTGCGCAGATAGTCAAACAGCAGCCCCACATGGAGATAATACCCATGGAGGTTGTGCAGCCAGATCACATCGGGATCAAAGGCCCGGACCTCTTTCAGAAAGGCCCGGGTAGCCCCGGCGGAACCAAAGCCGCCGGTGCCGAAGATCCGGTGCCGGAGGGCGTGGAGCTTATAGTCCATCGGGGTGCCAATGGCCAGGGTCCTGATTCCGAGGCAGTCCCCCTGGGCCCGGCCATAGGCGATGCGGCAGGTATGCCCGGCGGCTTCCAGCTCCCGGGCGGCCTCCGCGATGATTTTCCCGGTGCTGCCCACCCCGGCCACCACGTTGATGAAGAGATATTTCATACCCTGGGCTCCTTTTCGGGGTCTCCCAGCAGGGAGCGGAAGAGGCTTACATACTTTTCCGTGCAGATTTCCGGGGTATAATGCTCCAGATACAGCTTTCGGCAGGTTTCCCGCATGGCGGAAACGGTTTCCGGCTGGGCCTGAAGGGAACGGATCAGCTGAGCCAGCCGGGCGGATTCCCCGTTACGCAGGTGCACACCGGCCCCCTGCCGGATGTCGTTTACGATGTCGCATTCGTCCATGATGGCAATCAGGGGAATGCCCTCCATCATGTAGCTGTAGGTCTTGCTGGGAACGCACAGCCCGGTGGTGCCCGGATTCAGGGAGATGAGGGCCGCGCTGCTGATCTGCAGGGCATCCTGATAGTCCTTGCCGTGAAGATAGTCCAGCACCCGGGCGTTTTCCAAATGCTCTTCCCGGATGGCCTGCTTCAGCAGGGCTTCCTTATTGCCGTGACCGGCAAAGAGGAAGAACACATCCCGGTCATTCCGCATTTGTCGGACTGTGTCCAGAATGGTGTCCATGTCCTGAATGGTGCCCATGTTGCCGAAATAGGACACCACGAATTTGCCCTTCAGTTCGGGGGCAAACCGGTTGCCGGTCAGGTCCCGGCCGGGGGCGCCGTGATCGGGATACCAGTTGGGGATGACGCAGACCCGTTCTTTGGGAACCGGCCGGTTTTCCCGGATAAAGTCCTGCATTTCCCGGGAAAGGGCCACCACCCGGTCGGCCCGGGGATAAACGGCTCTGTTGATGCAGCCCATGGCCCGGCAGATGATGCTCCCGGGGCCCAGGGCGCCGGTGCGCAGGGCCAGCTCCGGGTACAGGTCATAGGAGACGAAAACCAGCTTGCAGCCATAGCGCTTTTTGGCCAGGGCCGCCACCCAGGGCAGAATGGGCGGGTTGGAATACACCACCACCGTGCGGTAGTTTTTAAGCGTTCCCAGGTGGGCCAGAGCTGCCAGGGTAAAGGAAAAATAGTTGATGAGCCGGCCCAGCTTTTTGCTTCGGTCCGGCTGCAGATAGTTGAGCCTGTGGATGGTAACCCCCGCAACCGTTTCCGTCATGGGAACAGGGCCGCCCTTGTAGTATTCCCTGGGATAGCCGCAGACCGCGTCTACACGATAACCGGCGGCAGCCAGGGCTTTGGCGGTGTCAAAGGGAAGCTGGGCGGAGGAGATATATTCGGGATGAAAGAACTGACACAGAAAAACAATGTCCTTTTTCTCCTGCAAGGGGCGTCGCTCCTTTCGCTTGCTGATTCGGAAAGTGTAGGCTTCACACAGACTGCTTTACGCTGTCCGGGAAGGAGGCAATGCAGTAATCCTCTTCCAATTCACTGAGGGATTTGTCATAGACAAGGCTTCCGAAGGCTTTGTCCACGGCACCGGTCAGGTGCCGCAGCAGGTGAAACGCCCAGGAAAACCCGGGAACCAGCACCAGATGCTTTCCCTGGGCGGCGGCAATGGCCTGAACCATGGCGCTTGTGTTCACATACTCCGGATCCTGAGGGCAGAAGATGCCCCTGTCCTCCCGGTCGATGATTTGCTGCACCAGCCGGTTGAGACTGCCCACATACAGCATGGACCGCTGATTGGGAACCTTGGGGAAGAAGGGAAGCCTCCGGGCAAAGGAAACGAGACTGCGGAAGTTTCCCGTGCAGTCTTTTCCGTAGATCATGGGGGGCCGGAGAATGGCCACCCGGAAATCGGGACCTTCCAGAGCAAGAAGGGCCCGTTCCGCCTCCAGCTTGCTGAGCCCATAATTGTCTGTGGGGACTGTGGGGGTCTGGGCGGTAATGGTTACGGTTTCGCCGAAAGCGGCGGTAAGGCCGTAGACGGCCATGGTGGACAGAAATACAAACTGCCGGACCCCTTCCGCCTTGGCCTTTTTCGCGGCCGCGACGGCCAGGTCGCGGTTCACCGCCCGGTAACGGGCCAGCTCCCCGGGATCGGTCTTGGACCGGGGCTGGTGGACGATGGCGGCGGTGTGATAAACCGCGTCATAGCCCCGGAAGGATTGTTCCATCCAATCCCCGGAACGCAGACTGACGCAGTCCACCCGGTAGTGATTCCCGAAGGCTTCCAGGTACGCTTTCAGGGAATTGCCCAGGTAGCTGCCCCGGCCGGTAATCAGAATCTTTTTCATTCGCGCTCCTTGTCCCCGGAGCCGGTGCCGCCCTCTACCACGCCCTTGCGGCTCAGAACGGCGGTGATGGTTCCGAAAAAGCACTTGCAGTCAAACAGAAAGCTCATTTTTTGTACATATTCTCCGTCCAGAGCGGCTTTGCGCTCCAGGGGGATCTCGTCCCTGCCGTTGATCTGGGCCCAGCCGGTAAGGCCCGGGCGCACATCGTTGGCACCCACCTGATCCCGGAGGGCGATCAGGTCATACTGATTCCACAGGGCGGGCCGGGGGCCGATGACGGACATTTTCCCCGTGAGGATCTGGAAGATCTGGGGCAGCTCATCCAGAGAAGTTTTCCGCAGGATCCGGCCCACCCGGGTGATATGCTGCTCGGGATTCTCCAGCAGATGGGTGGGCACATCGTGGGGGCTGGACATTTTCATGGTCCGGAATTTCATGATCCGGAAATGGGTCTTGTGCAGCCCCACCCGCTTCTGGAAAAAGAAGGCTGGACCGGGATCGTCTATTTTGATTGCCAGGGCGATGAGAAGATACAGGGGAGAAAGTATAATGATTCCGCAAAAGGACAAAAGAATATCCAAAGCACGTTTTCCAAATTTCCGATACAAATCAGTTCCCTCTCTCTGCCGGTTTTTTACATAAATACACACCTTAGTATACCACAGAAAAGGCCCGACAGCAAGAAAAAGTTTGATCCCCCGCGCAAGCTTCGGGGAGGGCCCGGCTGCCCGGCTTTTCCGGCGGATCCCGGAGGCGCGCTGTACCGGAAAAACTCCGGAAAACCGGCAAATCTCACAAAGGATCCGGCCTGGGGCCCGGTTTCCCGGCGGGAACTGCTCCAAAGTTTCCGAAAAACCGGGGCAGGGGTGAAAAAATCGTTGCATTCAAAAGGGAAACGGGGTATAATAACTTGATTCTTTATAGTAATTGATCAATGAGGTTATGCTGTGTACTTAAAATCACTGGAATTGCAGGGCTTTAAGTCCTTCCCGGATAAGACGGTGATCCGCTTTGGCGACGATATTACGGCCATTGTGGGTCCCAACGGCTCCGGAAAATCCAATATTTCCGATGCCATTCTGTGGGTAATGGGCGAACAGAGCACCAAGACCCTCCGGGGCGCGAAAATGGAGGATGTGATCTTCGGCGGCACCGCCAAGCGCCCCCAGCTGGGCTTCGCGGAGGCGACCCTGACCCTGGACAACCGGGACAGGGCCCTTGCCTATGATGCAGATGAGGTGGTGGTGACCCGCCGCTATTATCGCTCCGGCGATGGGGAATACTATATCAACCGTCAGTCCGCCCGCCTTCGGGACATTCACGAGCTGCTGATGGACACGGGCCTGGGCCGGGAGGGCTATTCCAACATCGGCCAGGGCCGTATTGACGAGATTCTCTCCCTGAAAAGCGGCGACCGCCGGGAGATCTTTGAGGAGGCCGCCGGCATCTCCAAATACCGCCACCGGAAAGAGGAGACCGAGCGCCAGCTGGAGCGGACGGAGGACAATCTGCTGCGGATCGGGGATAAGGTATCCGAGCTGGAGCTGCAGCTGGAGCCCCTGAAGGCCCAGTCCGAAAAGGCGAAGAAATACCTGGAGCTGAAGGAAGAGCTTCAGGGGGTGGAGGTAGCCGTCTGGCTGGATACCCTGGACAAGCTCTCCGCCGCTGCCAAAAAGGCGGAGGAGGACTATGCTTCCGCGTCCTTTGTGCTGCAGCAGGCCCACGATGATCTGGAAGGGCTCTACCGCCAGGCGGAGGAAATGGGGGAAACCCTCCGGGAAAAGGACGGCCATCTGGAATCCGTCCGGATGAAAACCACCATGTTCCAGAGCACCCACCAGCAGCTGGAGGGCCAGATGGCCGTACTCCGGGGCAACGTGGACAACAACAATCAGAATATTGCCCGCATTGAGGAGGAAATCCGGGGCCAGGAGGATCGGTCCGGCGGTATTGAGAGCCAGATCGACCAGACGGCCCGGCGGGTGGAGCAGATTGACCGGGACCTTCTGGATATTCGCCAGGCCATTCAGGCCTCCCAGCAGAAGCTCAGCGAAATGACCGCCTCCGCCCAGGGCCTGAACCGGCAGTTTTTGGAGCTGCGGGCCCGGGAATCCGCCCTGACCGCGGATATTGCCGGCTGCGAGGCGGAGGTCCGGGCCATTGAGGAAAACCGCCAGACAGCCCGGACCCGTCTGGCGGAGCTGGACGGGGATCTGTCCGCCGGAGCGGACCGGTTGGACCAGGCCGGAAAGAATCTGGAAGACTGCCGCCGGGAGCTGGAAAAGGCCAAGGAGCAGGTAACCGCCTCCAACAACGTCATCGCGGGCTTCTCCCTCCGGCAGGAAAACCGCCGGAAAACCAGAGACGCTTCCGCGGAAAGCCTGCGGGAGCTCGTTGCCCGGCTGGACGGCGTTTCCGCCAAGGTCCGGGTGTTCCGGGCCATGGAGCGGGATTACGAAAGCTATACAAAGTCCGTGCGTATGGTCATGCAGGAGGCCCAAAGGGGCGCCCTGCGGAACGTTCACGGCCCCGTTTCCCGGCTGATCCGCACGGACAATGCTTACGCGGTGGCCATTGAAATCGCTTTGGGCGCCGCCATGCAGCAGATTGTGGTGGAAACGGAGGCCGACGGCAAAGCGGCCATTTCCTACCTGAAGCGCACCGGCGGCGGACGGGCCACCTTCCTGCCGCTGACTGCCATCCGGGGCAAAGAGCTGCAGGAGCCCGGCGTGGAAAAGAGCCGGGGCTTTGTGGGGGTTGCCTCCGATCTGGTGAAGAGCGACCCCAAATACCGGAATGTTGTGCTGAATCTGCTGGGCCGGACGGTGATTGCCGAGGATCTGGACGCGGCCATCGCCATGGCAAAGGAATATCGGAACCGGTTCCGCATTGTAACCCTGGACGGCCAGGTGATGAATGCCGGCGGTTCCATGACCGGCGGTTCCGTGAACAGGGACGCGGGGCTTTTGTCCCGTGCCAACGAGCTGGAAAAGCTGACAAAGGAGGAAGCGGAGCTTCAGCGTCAGAAGACCGAGGAGGAAGCCCGGCTTCAGGAATACCAGCGGCTTTTTGACCAGGTGGAGTTTCAGCTGTCCGCTGCCCGGGATCAGCTCCGGGAGGCGGAGGATCAGGTGCTCCGGCTCCAGGGGCAGGAAAAGCAGTTTGAGGTGCTGTACAACGCCATCCGGGAGGCAGAGGGTTCTGCCCGCCGGGAACGGGATGCCCTTCATACCCGGGACCGGGCGGATGCCGAGCGCCTGGCGGCCCAGAAGGCAAAGATTCAGGTATACGAAAAAGAGCTCCTCGGTGCCCGGCAGTCCCTGGCGGGACTGGAGGGAACCCAGTCCGAGGCGGCCCAGGCAACGGATGCCATTACCGGCCACATGACCGAGCTGCGGACCAAGGAGGCGGCCCTTTCCGCGGAAGCCGGCACCGCCCAGTCCCATATGGAGGACCTGAAGAATCTGCGTTCCGCCATGGAAGGCGACCGGGAGAAGAAGCAGGCGCTGATGGATGCCATCCGCCAGGAAAACAGGCGTCTTTCCGGTGAAATCGCTGCTCTGGAGCAGCGGCAGAAGGAAAATGACGCAGAAGCCGAAACCATGGAAACCGCTTACCGGGAGCTGCTGAAGGACCGGGCGGATACGGAGGCGGCCAAGACCAGGGCAGAGCACGATGCCCAGGAGAAGAACAAGGACATTCTCAATATGGAGCGTGCCTGCGCCCTGCTGGAGCAGAAGAAGGTTACCACCTCCATGGAGGAAAAGCAGATCATCGACAAGCTGTGGGATTCCTACGGCCTGACCCCCGGCACCGCCGGAGAGCACCGGGGCGAGATTGAGAATGTTACCGCGGGCAACCGGCGCATCGGGGAGCTCAAGCGGAAGATTGCCGCCCTGGGCACCCCCAACCTGGGGGCCATCGACGAGTATGAGCGGGTCAACGAGCGCTACAGCTACCTTGCGGGCCAGCGGGACGATGTGCTCACCTCCAAGCGGGAGCTGGAGAGTATCATCCGGGACATTACCCGGGAAATGACTTCTATCTTTGTGGAGCAGTTTGCGAGGATTGATCACTATTTCGGCCAGGTGTTTGAGGAGATGTTCGGCGGCGGCAAGGGTCAGCTGATTCTGGAGGATCCGGAAAATCCCCTGACCTGCGGCATTGAGATCCGGGTCCAGCCCCCCGGAAAGCAGGTGAAAACCATCACCCTGCTGTCCGGCGGTGAAAAGGCCTTTGTGGCCACGGCCCTGTATTTCGCCATTCTGAAGGTGCGGCCCACGCCCTTCTGCCTGCTGGACGAGATTGACGCCGCCCTGGACGACCGGAACGTGGACCGGTTTGCGGGCTATCTGCGCAATCTGAAGAAGACCCAGTTTATTGTCATCACCCACAGAAGAGGCACCATGGAGGCAGCCGATGTGCTCTACGGCGTGACCATGCAGGAGCAGGGCATTTCCAAGCTGCTGCGCCTGGACCTGAACCAGATGGAAGAATACCTGGGAATCGGGGAGTAAAGGCTTGTGGATCGGGATGTACGGAAGCGGTAAAGAAATAGGAGTTTATTACAATTGACAATGGACAATTGACAATGAAGGAATCCCCTGCGGGGATGATTAAAAAATAAGGATATAATACGTAAATATATCAAAAAGCGAAACAATTTTGCACTATGGAATCTAATTTATCCCGAAGGGATACCACAATTGTCAACTGTCAATTGTCAATTGTCAATTCGATAAATTCCAATTTGCAGCACGAGAGAACAGGAGCATAAGAAAAAAGGAGAACAACATGGGATTTTTTGATAAAATCAAAGCCGGGCTGACCAAGACCAGGGATGCCCTCAGTGATACCTGGAACGATCTTTTCTCCGGCGATACGGAGATTGACGAGGATTTTTACGATAACCTGGAAGAGAGCCTGATCCTGGCGGACCTGGGTATGGAAACCGCCACCAAGGCAACGGACCGGCTGCGCAGGGTGATCCGGGAGCAGCACGTCACCCGGGCGGACCAGGCCAAGGAGGCCCTGAAGGACATTCTGGCGGATATGGTCAGTGTGGGGGATTCCCGGCTGGACCTTTCCACCCATCCCAGCGTGGTGCTGGTGATCGGTGTCAACGGCGTGGGCAAGACCACCACCATCGGCAAGATCGCCAAACAGCAGGTGGACGCGGGGAAAAAGGTGATGCTGGTGGCGGGTGACACCTTCCGGGCCGCCGCGGCGGATCAGCTGGAAATCTGGGCCCAGCGGAGCGGCGCCGACATTGTGCGCCAGCACGAGGGGGCGGATCCTGCCTCCGTTGTGTATGACGGCATCCAGGCCGCCAGAACGAGAGACGCGGACGTGATTCTCATCGACACCGCCGGACGGCTGCACAACAAGCAGAACCTGATGAACGAGCTGAGCAAAATCAGCCGCATCGTGGAGCGGGAGCTGCCCGGTGCCGCCAGAGAGGTGCTGCTGGTGCTGGACGGCACCACAGGCCAGAACGGGCTTATCCAGGCAAAGCAGTTCAAGGAGATTGCCGGTGTAACGGCCGTGGCCATTACCAAGCTGGACGGCACCGCCAAGGGCGGCATTGTGATCTCTGTAGCGGACAATCTGGGCCTGCCGGTGAAGTTCATCGGCGTGGGAGAGCAGGCGGAAGACCTGATGCCCTTTGAGGCCCGGGACTTTGTGGAGGCCCTGATCTGAGGTGATTCTATGAAAGTTGTTCTTGCAAGCAAAAACCCCCATAAGCTGGTGGAAATCAGCCAGATTACCAGACAATTCCACATGGAGCTGGTGCTGGAGTCCGACCTGGGGGTGGACATTGATGTGGAAGAAACCGGCACCACCTTTGAAGAAAACTCCTTTCTGAAGGCCAATGCCGTGATGAAGGCCACGGGCCTTCCCGCCCTTGCCGACGATTCCGGCATTGCCGTGGACGCCCTCAACGGGGAGCCGGGCATCTATTCCGCCCGGTACGGTTTCGATGACACCCTGGATGACGCGGGCCGGGTCCGGCTGCTTCTTAAGAATATGGAAGCGGTCCCCGATGGACAGCGGCAGGCCCAATTCGTCTGTGTCATCACCCTGGTGACCCCGGAGGGAAAGGTGATCCAGGCCCGGGGCGAGGTTCACGGAGAGGTCCTGCGGAAAACGGAAGGAGAAGGGGGCTTTGGCTACGATCCTGTTTTCTACTATCCGCCCTTTGGGAAAACCCTGGCCCAGGTGACACCGGAGGAAAAGAACCGGGTGTCCCACCGGGGGCAGGCGCTGAAGATCCTCTACGAAAAATTAAAGGAGGCAGGCTATGCTGAGCAGTAAAGAGCGGGCAGATTTGCGGGCCCAAAGCAATGATCTGGATACAACCCTTATGGTAGGAAAAGGCGGCGTGACGGACAGTGTCATTGCCGAAGCGGAGAACCAGCTCACCGCCCGGGAGCTGGTGAAAGGAAAGGTATTGGAGGGCGCCCTCATGTCCCCCCGGGAGGTCAGCGACGCCATCTGCGCCGCCACAGGCGCCGAGGGGGTGGCCTGTGTGGGCAGCAAGTTCGTCATCTACCGGTTCAGCGAGAAGAAGCAGGCCCAGCGGAACATGACGGGCCGGGCCAAGCGCCGGGAGACTCCCGTCAGCAAATCGGATCCCGTCCGAAAGGGCATCCGTGCCCGCCGCCACGCGGCAAAGCTGGAGCGGGAGCAGAGAAACGCCTTCTTTAAGGAAAAGGCTGTGGAAAAGGCCATCGAGCGTGACCGGGAAAAGCAGCTGAGAAATAAGGAACGGTAAAGTCCACACTTTCCTTTGCATTTCCACAGAAAGGGAGAGAGAAAATGGAAAAAATCGGAATTTTCGGAGGCTCCTTCAATCCGCCCCATCTGGGCCATGTGCAGGCCGCCCGGTACGCGGCGCTGTCCCTGGGCCTGGACAGGCTGATGCTGATTCCCTCGGGGAAAACGCCCTGCAAGCCGGTGCCGGAGCTGACCGCCGGTCCGGAGCAGAGAGTCAAAATGCTTTCCATTGCCTTCGCGTCCGTTCCCATTGCGGAAGTTTCCTCCATGGAGCTGGACCGGGGCGGCGAGAGCTACACCTGGGAAACGGTGCGGCAGATCCGCCGGGACAATCCGGAGGCGGAGCTCTTTCTGCTGCTGGGAACGGATATGTTCCTGAAGTTCCCCCAGTGGGTGGACGCGGACAGGCTCTGCGGGGAAGTGACCCTGGTCAGCATGAACCGGGGCGAAAAAGGGGAGCGGGAGAACCTGATCCGTGCCGCTGCCCGGATTGAGGGCATGGGCGGCAAAACCGTTCTTCTGGACAATCCCGTGACGTTCATCAGCTCCTCCCAGGTACGGCGGCTGCTGGCCTTTGAGGGGGCAGACAGCTTTCTGCCGGAGGGGCTGCTCTCCTATATCCGCGGGGAAAAGCTCTATTATGTGGGGGCGGACCTGAAGAATCTGCCTATGGAGCGGCTGGAACAGGTGGTTGTCAGCCTGCTGAAGGCCAACCGGGTGAAGCACGTTCTGGGCTGCCGTGACACGGCGGTGGAGCTGGCAAAGGTTTGGGGGGTTGATCCCGTGGACGCGGGCCGTGCCGGACTGCTCCACGACATTACCAAGGCTCTGGACGGGCAGCTGCAATTGACATTGTGCGGCGCCTATGGTAAACTATTGGATGATTTTTCCAGAAAATACCCCAAAACCCTCCATGCGTTAACGGGAAGTCTGGTTGCCGGGAGGATTTTTGGGGAGAATAAGGCCGTGGTGTCCGCCATTGAGTTTCATACCACCGGCAAAGCGGATATGAGTCTTTTGGAAGCCATCATTTATGTGGCGGACTATATGGAACCCAACCGGGATTTTCCCGGTGTGGAACGGCTCCGGGAGCTGGCCTACATCGATATTCGGGGGGCGCTGAAGCTGGGGCTGGAAATGACGCTGGAGCACCTGAAGGAGCAGGGGGGCGAGGTTTCCCCCGCGTCCCGTCAGGCGCTGGATTACCTGAACCGATAAGAAAGGAAGATAGAATGCTTACACCCAAAGAAATCGCCTACGAAGTGACCAAGGCCCTGGATTCCAAAAAAGGCATGGATATACAGCTTTTGAAAATTGACCGGGTCAGCTCCCTTGCCGACTATTTCCTCATCTGCACCGGTACTTCCAATACCCATGTCAAGACCCTCTGCGACTACGCCGAGTACACCATGGAGCAGCTGGGCGAAAAAATGCTGGGTCGGGAGGGCCACCGGGGCAACTCCTGGGAGCTGCTGGATTTCGGCTGCCTGGTGGTCCATGTGTTTACCGAGGAAGCCCGGCAGTTCTACGCCCTGGAGCGGCTGTGGGCCGATGCGGAAAAGGTGGATCTGAAGGATATTGTTGTAATTGACAATTGACAGTTGACAATTGACAATTGCGGTATCCCTCCGGGATAGAATAAAATAGAGGATAATCAAGGACTTTGATTTTGGATCGTGTGACAATCGGCCGCTCCTGACTTCCTTCGGGGGAGTTGGCACGGTCGTTATCGTGGCGGTGAGAGGCGGCTGTCAACTGTCCATTGTCCATTGTCAATTCTTTATAGAGGTGTTCACCATGAATTACGATTTCGCGAGAATAGAAGAAAAGTGGCACAAATACTGGGAAGAGCACGATACCTTCCATACCGATGTCTGGGATTTCTCCAAGCCCAAGTATTATGTGCTGGATATGTTCCCTTACCCCTCCGGCGTGGGTCTGCACGCGGGCCATCCCGAGGGCTACACCGCAACGGACATCATGTCCCGTATGAAGCGGATGCAGGGCTACAATGTGCTCCATCCCATGGGCTACGATTCCTTCGGCCTGCCTGCTGAGCAGTATGCCGTGAACACCGGCCATCATCCCGACGGCTTTACCCAGGAGAACATCAAGACCTTCTCCAAGCAGCTGCGGGAGCTGGGCTTCGACTACGACTGGTCCAAGATGGTTGCCACCTCCGATCCCTCCTTCTATAAGTGGACCCAGTGGATTTTCAAGCAGCTCTACGAGGCGGGCTATGCCAAGCGCATTGAAATGCCTGTCAACTGGTGTGAAGAGCTGGGCACGGTGCTTTCTAACGACGAGGTCATCGACGGCAAGTCCGAGCGGGGCGGCTACCCGGTGGTCAAGAAGAATATGATGCAGTGGGTCATTGACCAGCCCGCCTTTGCCGAAAAGCTGCTGGAGGGCCTCAACGAAATCGACTGGCCCGAGTCCACCAAGGAGATTCAGCGCAACTGGATCGGCAAGTCCACCGGTGTGGAGGTGGACTTCAAGCTGGTGGGTGGGGGAGACTTCTCCATCTACACCACCTGTATTGAAACCATCTACGGCATCACCTTCATGGTGCTGGCTCCCGACGGCAAAATCGTGCAGGAGCTTATGGACCGGATTGAGAACAAAGAAGAGGTTCAGGCCTACATCGACGAAACCGTCAAGAAGAGCGACATGGACCGCACCGAGCTCAACAAGGGCAAGACCGGCTGCCCCCTCAAGGGCGTGTATGCCATCAACCCCGTCAACGGCAAGCAGGTGCCCGTGTTTATCGGCGACTTCGTTCTGGCCAACTACGGCACCGGCGCGGTTATGGCGGTGCCCAGCCACGACCAGCGTGACTTTGAGTACGCCGTGGCCCACAACATCCCCATGATTCAGGTCATCGAGGGCCGGGATGTATCCCAGCGGGCCTTTGAAAAGCAGGATTACCTGGGCAAGGGCTGCCGCCTTGTGAACTCCGAGGAGTTCACCGGCCTGACCGTGGAGGAGGCCAAGGAGGCCATTACACAAAAGCTGGAAAAGCAGGGCGTTGCCAGAAGAAAGGTCAACTACCATTTCCGTGAGTGGATCTTTGCCCGTCAGCGCTATTGGGGCGAGCCGGTTCCCTGTGTCTACACCCAGGACGGCAAAATCTACTTTGTGCCCGATGAGGAGCTGCCCGTGGTGCTGCCGGAGCTGGAGGACTACAAGGGCAAGGACGGCAAGGCCCCCCTGGAGAACGCCACCGAATGGAAGCAGTATCATCAGAACGGCATTCAGGGCACCCGGGAAACCTCTACCATGCCGGGCTCCGCCGGTTCCTCCTGGTACTATATGCGCTATATTGATCCCCAGAACGACAAGGAGTTCTGCAACCAGGAGCTGCTGAAGCACTGGATGCCCGTGGACCTGTATGTAGGCGGCCCGGAGCACGCCGTGGGCCACCTGCTGTATTCCCGGATCTGGAACCGGTTCCTGTATGACAAGGGCCTGTCTCCCGTGAAGGAGCCCTTCCGGAAGCTGGTGCACCAGGGCATGATCCTGGGCGAGAACGGCATCAAGATGGGCAAGCGTTATCCCGAGTTCGTGGTGAATCCCAGCGATGTGGTCCGGGAATACGGCGCCGATACCCTGCGCCTGTATGAAATGTTCATGGGCCCCCTGGAGGTTTCCAAGCCCTGGAGCACCCAGGGTGTGGCCGGCGCCAAGAAGTTCATCAACCGTGTGTGGAACTTCTTCTCCGAAAGCGCCAACATCACCGATGCCGACGACGGCAAGCTGACCAAAATCTACCACCAGACCGTGAAGAAGGTCACCTCCGATTTTGAGGTTCTGGCCTTCAATACCGCCATTGCCCAGATGATGGTCTTTGTCAACGAGGTTTACAAGAACGGCACCTGCCCCAGGGAGTATGCCGAGGGCTTTATCAAAATGATTTCCTGCATCATCCCCCATGTGGGCGAGGAAATCTGGCAGCTCATGGGCCACGGGGATACCATCGCCTTTGAGAGCTGGCCCGTCTATGATGAGGCCAAGTGCAAGGAGCAGGAGGTCACCATGGCCGTTCAGGTCAACGGCAAGATGCGCGGCACCGTGCTGATGGACGCGGACCTGGACAACGATACCGTGGTTGCCAAGGCGCTGGCCGATGAGAAGATCGCCAAATTCCTGGAAAAAATCGGCGGCTCCCTGGTCAAGACGATTGTTGTTAAGAACAAACTGGTGAACCTGATTGTGAAGTAATCCGGCTTTTTTGAAATTTTTTGAAAAATAAAGAATTATTTCTTGACAATCTGCGCTTCTCACCGTATAATAATCTAGCCGTATGGCCCTGAAAGCATCCTGGAAAGAGCCGGATGCATCGGAGGGAGGGAAAACCATGTCTGAAATTCGCGTAAAGGAAAACGAGTCTCTGGAGAGCGCTCTGCGTCGTTTTAAGCGCAGCTGTGCCAAGGAGGGCGTTATCGCCGAAGTTAAGAAGCGCGAGCATTACGTCAGCCCCAGCCTGAAGCGCAAGCAGAAGTCTGAAGCTGCCCGTAAGAACAAGAGAAAGTACTACTAATATCCCTCTTGACTAGTGCGATGGCCGCCCCGGGAGAAAACTCTTCCGGGGCGGATTTTTATGTCCCTTCGTCCCTCCTTCGGCATATTGAACGAAAAACAGGAATTCGTAGTTGAAAAACTGAGGACAATATGCTAAAATATGGTAAGTAGTGTGCATAAGTATTCTGCCTGATTTTATCATCTGAATATGAATTGCTGGTGCATATCTCCTCTGAATCTGAGAAATGGGGGAATCCTTTATGGCATATATGCGTTTGGGTGACCTGCTGATTGCCGCCGGTGTGATCCGGCAGGACCAGCTGCAGGATGCACTTTCCATACAAAAGCAGACCCGGGAGCGTCTGGGCGACGTGCTGATTGAAAACGGCATGATTACGGAGCAGCAGCTCATTGAGGCGCTGCAGATGCAGCTGGGCGTGGACTTTGTGGACCTGACCGCCGTGTCCATCCCGCTGGAGCTGGCACGGTTTGTCCCCCGGAGCATCGCGAAAAAATATTCCGTGGTGCCCGTAAAGCTCGTCAAGGACGAGCTGTATGTGGCCATGTCCGACCCCCTGAACTTTGTGGCCCAGGAGGAGATCAAGGCCGCTTCCCACAAGCAGGTGGTGCCCATGATCGCCACCCGCCGGGCCACCGAAATGGCCATCAACACCCTCTACGGCAACGAAGGCACCGCCAAGGCCATTGAGGAAATGAAACGGGAGGCCGGCGACACCACCCAGGACATCATCCCCGCCCAGATGGCCCAGAGTGTGGACAATTCCGCCAACGAGGCCCCCACCATCCGCTTTGTAAACTCCATTATTGAGCGGGCCGTGGAAGAGCGGGCCAGTGATATTCACCTGGAGCCCCAGGAAGGGGAGATGGTGGTGCGTATGCGCATTGACGGCGCGCTGCGCAAGTTGTTTACGGTGCCCGCCAATTTGCAGGCAACGGTGATTTCCCGTCTGAAGATCATGGGCGGCATGAACATTTCCGAACGGAAAATCCCCCAGGACGGCCGTGCCATGATTTCCTCCAAGGGCAAGGACATTGACCTTCGTATCAACTCCATGCCCACCATTTACGGCGAAAAGGTGGTTCTGCGTCTGCTGGATAAATCCGCCGCCCGGATTTCCAGCCAGTCCATCGGCCTGGAAGGCGAGGATCTGCGCAAGTACGAAGCCTTGCTCAAAAACACCTCCGGCGTGATTCTGGTGGTGGGCCCCACCGGTTCCGGTAAATCCACCACCATGTGCGCCATGATTCAGGAGCTGTGCAACGAGGAAACCAATGTGATGACCCTGGAGGACCCTGTGGAATACAACATTCCCGGCGCCAACCAGTGCCAGATCAACGAGAAAACCGGCATGACCTTTGCCGCCGGTCTTCGGGCCATTCTTCGTCAGGACCCGGATGTCATCTCCGTGGGCGAGATTCGCGACGGCGAAACCGCCGTCATCGCCGTCCGGGCCGCTATTACCGGCCATGTGGTGATTTCCACCCTCCATACCAACGATGCCGTGTCCACCATCGACCGTCTGGTGGATGTGGGCGTGGAGCCTTATATGATTTCCAGCGCCCTGCGTGGCGTTATTTCCCAGCGTCTGGTGCGCAAGATCTGCCCCCACTGCAAAACGGCCTATACCCCCTCGGCAGAGGAGCTGGCCCTGCTGGGCATGCCGGAGGATTCCAGGGTCCAGTTCTACAGGGGCACTGGCTGCCAGGAGTGCTTCCATAGCGGCACCCGGGGCCGCCGGGCCGTGTTTGAAATCCTGGTGCTGGATGCCAAGCTGCGCCGCCTGGTAGCCGCCGGGACACCTTCCGACAAGCTTCAGGAGGCCGCGCTGAAGGACGGCTTCGTCACCATGCGGGAGAACTGCCGCCGACTGGTGCTCCGGGGCGAGATTTCCGCGGCGGAGGCCGCCAGGGCCATCAATTCCACCGCGGGTTAAGGAGAACGTGTATGTCCGTTTTGGATGATTGGATTGCGAGAGCCCAGCAGGAGCGGGTCTCCGATGTGCATATTGTGGCAGGCCTGCCGGTCCGTGGCCGGGTAGACGGCCGCCTTCTGGACCTGACCGAAACCCCCATGAGCTGGGAGGACTGTGAGAATGTAGGCCGTGAGCTGGCAGGCAGCCGTTTTTCGGAGATCGAGCGGATGGGCGAGGTGGACCTGGCGAAGAGCTTTCCCTGCGGGGTCCGCACCAGAATCAACCTGTTCCGCCAGCAGGGCAGCCTGTCTGCCGCCATCCGGCTTCTGGCTGAGCGGATTCCGGAGCTGGAAGAGCTACAGCTGCCTCCGGCGGTGAGCAACTTTGAAAATTACCGTACCGGCATTGTGCTGGTCACCGGCGAAACCGGCTCCGGTAAGTCCACCACCCTGGCTTCCGTGCTGAACCGGATTAACCATACCCGTCAGGCCCATATCATCACCCTGGAGGACCCCATCGAGTATGTGTACACCCCGGACAAATGCGTCATCAACCAGCGGCAGATCGGGGCCGATACCCGCTCCTATGCCGACGGCCTCCGGTCCATCCTCCGTGAGGACCCGGATGTGATCCTCATCGGCGAAATGCGGGACCTCAATACCATCGAAACCGCCCTTACCGCCGCGGAAACCGGTCATCTGGTGTTTGCCACCCTGCATACCAATTCCGCCGCGGATGCCATTGACCGAATTGTAAACGTCTTCCCCGAGGGGCAGCAGAAGCAGATCCGCCTGCAGCTGTCCACCACCCTCCGGGCCGTGCTCTCCCAGCAGCTGCTTCCCAGAAAATCGGGAAAAGGCCGGGTTGCCGCCTGTGAGGTGATGATTGTGAACTCCGCCATCCGGAACCTGATCCGGGAGGGCAAGACCCCTCAGATGGAGAGCTTTATGGCCATGAACGCCCAGAACGGCTCCATCCTGATGGACGCGGCCCTGCAGCGTCTGGTCCGGGACGGCTCCGTGTCCCAGCAAACGGCCCTGAGCTACGCCCGGGACCCGGAAAACTTCGGCAAGCTGCGTTAATATTACTTTGGAAAGTGGGGGAACCCAATGACCACATTCAAGTACAGGGGCCTGTCAACGGACGGTCAGAAGATTTCCGGCGTTGTCAAAGCCTACAATGAATACGAAGCGGTTACCCAATTGCGGGAAACCTGCGCCGTGATCACCCACATTCAGGAGGTCAAGGAAAAGACCGGACTGAACAGGAACTTGAGCGGCACCAAGATTAAGGAGAAAGACCTGTCTATCATGTGCTCCCAGTTCTCCATCATTCTGGCCTCCGGCCTTTCCATCATGCGCTGCGTGGAGTTGGTTGCGGAGCAGGCCCGGACCCCGGAGCTCAGAGCCAGCCTGTTAAAGGTTGCCGAGGATGTGTCCGGCGGTTATTCCCTGGCCCAGGGCTTTGAAAACAATATGCCGGATCTGCCGGTCACCTTTGTCGAGACCATCCGGGCCGGTGAAGCCTCCGGTACGCTGGAGCAGTGCTTCGCCCGGCTGGAAATCTATTACGACAAGCAGGCCAAGCTCCGGGGCAAGGTCATCAGCACCCTGACCTACCCCCTCATCGTGATTTTTGTGGCCATTGTGGTGTTCATCATCGTCATGGTCAAGGCCGTGCCCGTGTTTGTCACCACCTTCGCGGATCTGGGCACGGATCTGCCCGCCATTACCAAGGGTATGATCGCCGTATCCAATTTCATGGTGCATCAGTGGCTGCTGCTGGTGCTGATCCTCCTGGCGGTGGGTGTGGTGTATTTCCTGATCCGCAAATCCCCCAGGGGCCGTGTGGCGCTGGATACCTTCAGCCTGAAACGGTCCCCCCTGAAAAAACTGCATTCCATGAACGCCATGAGCCAGTTTGCCGCCACCATGTCCACCATGCTCGCGGCGGGTCTGCCCATTATCCAGTCTCTGGAGGTCACCTCCAACGTGATTACCAACAGTCTGATTTCTTCCTCCATCCGCCGGGTCTGCCGGGGCGTGGAGCAGGGCCGGGGCCTGGCGGACACCATGCGGGACGAGGGAATCTACCCCCAGCTGCTGGTGGAAATGACCAATGTGGGCGAACAGTCCGGCAACCTGGAACAGACCCTGAACGTGGTCAGCGATTACTACAACAACGAGGTTTCCGTGATTACGGACCGGCTGCTTTCCATGATGGAGCCGGTAATCACCATCGGCCTGGCCGTGATGACGGTGATCCTGCTGCTGGGTGTGTACCTGCCCATGTTCTCCATGTACGGAAACGTAGGGTGATTACCAACCGATGTATCCGCCGGGTAACAACCCGCCCGGTGCTACATATATTATCTTCTATACAATAGAAGGGAGTTTGATATTTTATGAAGAAGATCAAGAATACCAAGGGCTTTACCCTGATGGAAATGCTGATCGTTGTGGCCATCATCGCCATTCTGATCGCCATCGCCATCCCCACCTTCACCGCTCAGCTGGAGAAGGCCCGTGAGGCTGCCGATATTGCCAACATCCGTTCCGCCTATGCAGAGGCCATGGCCAACTACCTGAGTGGTGAATTCACTGATGACAAGAAAACCGCAGCTTCTGCAGAGACTGTTGCTATGACCCAGACCGTTCAGGGCTGGAAGTATATTGACTTCCCCGAATACCTTGGTCCTAAGAAGGACTGCGAGCCTACTAAGGGTCAAAAGGTAACGGTTACTGTGCAGGATGATGCTAAGGATGGCACCAAGGTTGTATTGGAGATTTCTACTGGTTCTACTGGTTCTACTGGTTCTACTAGTTCTACTGATACTACTGGCTAATTCATCTTTTATCCAGCCTCTTTCCCGGCAGCATGCACCGGCCAGGGGCTGAGGCGTAACACAACCCACCATTGCGGGCACCGTTTGGGTTGGCGGTGCCCGCATAGGAAAACAGAAAGGAAGGTTTTCCATGCTCTATTCTTCCACATTCGCGCTGGTCTACGGCTGTGTGCTGGCCCTGGTTTTGGGGCTGTGCATGGGCTCCTTTCTCAATTGCTTTGCCTGGCGCATTGTTCACGGGGAAAGCGTGCTGCGGGGCCGGTCCCACTGTGATGCCTGCGGCCATGTTCTGGCCCCCCGGGATCTGGTGCCGGTTGTGAGCTTTCTTGCCTCCAAGGGCAAGTGCCGCTACTGCGGCGCAAAGCTTTCCAAGGGCCATCTGCTGGCCGAGCTTTCCACTGCCGCGGTTTACCTGGCGGTGCTTTTCACCTATGATATTTCGCTCCAAGCCCTGGAATACGCGATTTTCGGCAGCCTGCTGCTGGCCTGCGCCTTCGCGGATTTGGAGGGGTATATCATTCCGGACCGGTTTGTGGTTTCCCTGATTGTGGTCCGGCTGGTGTTTTTGCTGATTCTGAGGGCAGACAGGGCCCAGTGGATCGACAGTTTGCTGGGCGGCTTTGCCGTAGGCGGCGGGCTGCTGCTGATTGTCCTGCTCTATGAAAAGCTGCGGAAAATCGAAGCCATGGGCGGAGGAGATCTGAAGCTCCTGTTTGCCACGGGGCTGTACCTGGGCTGGATGGGCAACATCCTGTGCCTGTTCACCGCCTGCGTTCTGGGCATCGTCTTCGGCATTGCCGCCACCCGGGGGAAAACGGATCGGGTGTTCCCCTGGGGGCCTGCCATTTCCGCCGCCGCCATCCTCACCGCCCTGTGGGGAAACGGCCTGATTGAAGCCTATTTGTCGCTGTTTTAACATATTCATCCCACCTAATTCAGGAGGTAATACATATGGCAGGAACCATTACTGCGTTTGATATCGGCGAGTCCGCGGTGAAAATCGTCACGGTTTCCGGCGGAAACGTAAAAAAGGCGGCTTGTCTGGAGCTGCCGGACAATCTGGTGTCCGACGGCATGGTCGTCTTTAACGACGCCATGGCAGAGACCCTCCGCACGGCCATGTCCAAGGGCGGCATTCCCAAAGGCAAGGCGGCGGTGATTCTGCCGGACCGGCTGGTGTTTGCCCGGAATGTGGTGGTGCCGCCCATGACGGAAGCCCAGCTCAAATACAACCTGCCCTTTGAATTTAAGGACTACCTGAATCAGGAAAAGAGCCGCTACTACTTTGACTATTCCGTTCAGGAAATCGTCCGGGAAGCGGGGGAACCCACCCAGATGCGGCTCTTCGCCTGCGCAGCCCTGAAGGAGACCATTGAGCAGTACCGGACCCTGTTCCGGCTGGCGGGCTGCAGGCTGGAAACCGCCATTCCGGAGGAAGTGGCCTACGGCGCTCTGGTGGCAGACTACACGGCCCGGCACAAGGGCGATGAGCAGGACTGCTGCCTGGTGGATGTGGGCCACCGGGGCCTGCGGATGTATATCTACCGGGGTGGCGAGTTCCGGAACCGCCGGACGGTGAGCCTGGGCCTGGGGGACCTGGAGCAGGTGATTGCCGACGAGCGGGGTGTGGACATTCACATGGCCCATACCCACCTGATGACCAATTATCAGGATGCCCAGTCCATGCAGCAGTGCCAGGACATCTATAACCGCATGGCTGTGGAAATCATGAAGTCCGTGAACTTCTACAACTACAACAACCGGGACCAGAGCCTGCACAGAATCTGCCTCTGCGGCGGCGGCGCGGGAATCCCGTCCCTGCAGGAAGCCATTTCCCACACCACCGATTTGGAGCTGATGAACGTAGCCGAGCTGATCCCCGGTGCGGAGAAACTGGAAAATCCCTGGATCTATGCCCGGGCCGTTGGCTGTGCCCTGCAGAAATAGGAGGCCGGATTATGAACATTACCAAGGAAAAGGAAAAGAAAAAGGCAGCCCCCAAGGGGATGAAGCTGCCTTCCAAAACCTATATCAATCTGGCCCAGAAGGAGAGCAGGAAGAAGGACGTGGTTACTTCCGTTCTCGGTCTCGTCCTGATTCTGATTGTGGCGGGCTGTGTTGCCAAGTTCGGTGTGATTGATCAGCTGGAACGGCTGGACCGGGCGGAAAGAGAATACAATGCCACCCACGATCAGTACCTGATGATGCAGCAGGCCGTGGCCGACTACCCCGCGGTGGAGGAAAAATACCGCACCTATTCCCGGAAATGGATGGAAGACAGCGCCGAAGAGGGCCTGGTTACCGTGGACCGGACGGAAGTGCTGACCATGGTGGAGAAGTATCTGCGCACCCAGGGAACGGTGAAAAGCCTGTCCATTCAGGGCACGGTGATGGTTGTGAATATGTCCGATATGAATCTGCGGCAGATTTCCGCCATGCTTGCCAAAGTGGAGCAGCAGCCCCTGGTTGCCAAGGCGCTACTGAACGTGGCTTCTTCGGAGGATCAGGAAACCACGGAGATTCTGGACTTCACCGTGACCATTGCCCTGCAGCCCGTTGAGGAGGAGGAGTAAGCATGAACCGGAGCCTTTCAAAACGAGAAACGGTCTTGCTGGTGATCATGATTCTGCTGATCATCGGCATCGGCTACTATAAGTTCATTCTGGAGCCCATCAACAATTCCGTGGACAACTATATGATGATGACCCAGGATGAGCAGGACCAGATCATGCAGAATACGGCGCTGATCCAGAAGAAAAAGTCCATGGAAGCGGAGCTGGAGGAGCTGTTTGCCCAGGGGACCCCTACGGCCATCCCCAGCTTTGACAATTCCGGCATCCTGATGGTGGAGCTGCACTCCATCCTGGATGACTCCCTGGACTACACCCTGAGCTTTGGAGACACTGCCAGCCTCAAGTGCGGCTACCTGCTGCGCCGGCCCATTAAGATGGAGTTCCGGGCGGCGGATTATTACGATGCCCGCCGCATCATCAACCGGATTCATGGCAGCGACAACATCAGCCAGATCTCCGATCTGGAAATTGCGCTGCTGGACCGGGATGACAATGGAGAAGGGGCTGTGAAGGTGACCATGGTGGTTACCTATTTCGAACTGGCCTGATGAAGGACGGCACATACCGGCGCGTGATTTTCGCACCGGTTTTTGTGCTATCAAGCGCCGCCCCCCGGTTGGGGGAAACAGATCCGTGGAGGAACGAAAAATGAAACCGTTTTCTGAACAGCTGCAAAAAAATAGGAAAGGGGTCCGGGGCTTCACGCTGGTGGAGATCCTGATTGTGGTGGCGCTGATTGTCATCCTGCTGGCCGTCAGTGTGGCGGGCCTGATGAAGCTGCGGAAAAATATCCGCCAGCGGGAGCTGGACAGCAAGGCAGAGATCATCTACATGGCCGCCCAGCACCGGCTGACCGCCCTGAAAACCGGCGGCTTCCAGGAGCTCTACACCCCCGAAGGGAACAGCGACGTGGTCAAGCGGACCGGCCGTCCCTTTGACGCGGCGGATGACAACGACCAGGCGGACAAAGTCTGTTATGTCAAGTCCTCCCTGGGAGATGGGCACATTTTGGAGAATTCCGGCGCGGCCTCCATTCTGCCGGTCAGCAGTGTGGACCGCCAGCTGTGGGACAACCACTGGGTCATCGAGTTCTGCCCGGAAACCGGTACGGTGTATGCCGTGTTCTACAGCGAGGAGCCCATCCAGGAGGTGGGCGAAGAGCTGGAGCTGCGGCTGGACGGCCTGCGTGTGAAGCAGCTGCGTCTGGACGACGGGGCCCGCATCGGCTACTACGGCGGCGACCTGACCTCCATTACCCTCAGCGACGCGCTGGTTCCCAGCGTTGTGGTGGAGAATGCCGAAAAGCTGAAGGTCACCTTCTCCAGCCGGGTGCCCAAGCCCATGAAGCTGAAGTTTACCATCTACATCTACGACGAGAACAACGAGCCCAATTGGAACAACCTGGCAAGTCCGCAGGAGCAGCAGAAGGTCTGCATCAAAGAGGTAACGCCCACGCTCTCTTCCGCCGCCAGCTATAAGCATGAGTGGATTCTGGACAGCCTGGATCCCAAAGAGGGCAGCTTTTATAAAAACACCGAGGGGAAGATTCCTGCCGGCGCCAATATCTGCATCAAGCTGAAGGTGGAAGAGGACACAGAGGGCAGCCTGATCGCCCCCAAGAGCATTACGGTCACCGACAACGGCATTTTCGCCTACAAGCAGGACGGCAAGAAGAACACGGCCTATATTGCCTACGGCCGCCACCTGCAAAACCTGCACCCCGGAATTTCCATGCTGGGGGAGAAGGTCAAGGGGGGCCCCGGGGTGGAGATTACTTCCGCCATCCAGGTGGGCGACATCTCCTTTATGGAAAACGAGGCGGATCCCGACTGCTTCTATAACCTCTATACCGCAAAGAACATCGGCTTTGTGCCCATTGTGAACAATACCCTGGTAAGCTATGCGGGTGAGAAGATCACCGAGGGCGGCAAGGAAATTGTGCCTGCCATTCAGGGGCTTACCATCGATTCCAAAGAGTCCTATGTGGGCCTGTTCGGCTCCTATCGCGGCATCATCAAGGATCTGATGATGACCGGCACCCGGATTACCGGCAGGAACGGTGCCTTCGCCGGCACCCTCATTGGTTCTGCCTCCGGCGAAACAACCATCGAGAATGTTCAGGTGTTCCTGAGCCAGCGCCTGGGCGATCTGGTTGGCGCGGGCTTGGCGCCTACGGAGGAGGCAGATCCCGAGGCTGTACAGCCCTGGGTAAAGGGCCGGATTGTGGGCGGCCTGGTGGGCGCCTACACCAGCGGCAAGGGCCTGCGCATTGTCAATTCCTCCGCCTCCACGGTGCTGTCCGGAAGTCAGTATGCCGGCGGTTTGGTGGGCGCCATCAATGCCGCCACCGTCATCGACGGGTCCTATGCCGACTGCTACCTGAAGGCGGAAAAGACCGGCGGCCTCATCGGCACCACCGGCCCGGGCGTATCCCTGTCCATGTACAATTTCTACGCCGTGGGCTATCAGGTGGCCACCAAGGCCGCGGCGGGTCTGGCAACCTACGGCAGTGACCTGGCCACCTACTATCCCGTCCGGATGGAAAATGGCTACGCGGCCTGCCGGATTCGCACCAAGGGCCCGAATACCAGTGTTTACAATACGGTGAAAAACGGTTCTTCCGTTTCCGCTTCCAACGTGGTGTACCTCTCCCAGAATCTGTCGGATGAGATGGTCGATGGCTCCCGCTCCGTGAGCTATCAGGAGCTGGCCTCTGACGCCATCTTCCAGCCCACGGACAGCGAGGGCAACAATCAGCCCCATCTGGTTTCCAACAGCTTCACCAGACAGACCACGGATATTGACAATTCCAGCAATCCCTACAACCTGATGAATCAGGGCCTGATCAAATACTCCTATCCCAGACTGGTCAAGATGCGCCACTACGGCGACTGGAACGCGGAGTTTGAAAACGGCGCTCTTGTGTACTTTGAGTACAACGTGACCGGTGACAATAAAACATACAATTTTGAGGGCGGCAACATCTACGTCAACAACATCCGCCGGGACGATACCCAGCTCAATTACGAGAAGCGGGCCCTGGTCAACGGCGACGGCTACGCCCTGGCCTTCAGCGGTGAGCAGACTGTAGACAAACTGCGGGTATTCTACAACGGCAACCCGGTGAACCTGGGCAAATCCATCCGTGTGGGGAACTATACCCTCTTCCCACTGGATCCCAACCTGGTCAACCAGGAGAACCTGCTTGGCGACAGTTTCTATCAGAAGCTGACGGTGCAGTATCCCGTCATCGATCTCACCGGTACCGCCACCGATACCCAGATTGAAAAGGAGATTGAAAAGGAGGATACCTTCTATTTCAATCCCCATTTCGCCAAGTGCATCGGCGCCAGCCAGACGGACGTGCCGGATGTGGTCCGGGTGCGCAGCCCCCGGCACCTGTACGCGCTGAGTAATCTCTTTGAAAAATACCAGCCTTTGCTGAAGGGCAGCCATTCCATGATTTCCCAGGATACGGATCTGGACTACGGGAGCTACGAATGGGGCAACTGCTACCATTCCGGCAACTACGATGCCCAGGCCCCCATCGGCCAGGGAGAAGTGCCCTTTGACCTGACCTACTCCGGCAACGGCAATACGGTAACAAGACTTCACATCCGCACGGAAGGAAACGACGCAGGCTTGTTTGGCCGGATCGCCGCCGACGGTAAGGTCACCGACCTGGTTCTGCTGGGAGACAACGAAACCGTCACCCATTTTGAAAATACCCCCGAACCCGATACCGGAACCCAGGCCCAGGAAACCAATACGGAATTCAGTCTGATAAACGGCACCGGAAAGGTAGTCAACATCGGCGCCATTGCGGGCTTTAACCAGGGCCAGATCATCAACTGCGCCGTATCCGGGTATTCCCTGGATGTCCGGGCCTATAACGGCGCCACCGCCAACGTGGGCGGCCTGGTGGGCCAGAACTACCGGGGCTTCCTGCGGGCCTGCACCGCGGAGACCCCCAGAATCGCGGTAAAGAGCTACCTGGCCAATACCTATTCCGGCGGCCTGGTGGGTGTCAACGACGGCGGCTCCGTGTACAACAGCTACGCGGCGGGCTTCATCGATGTGACCGAGGCGGAGACCAAGGATCAGGACTATACCAATATCATTGCCGGACTCACCGGTCAGAACCGCAGCGGCAACGTATTCCGCTGCTACGCGGGCATGGCCATGAGCGCCGCCGGTGAAACGGAGGTTTACGGCCTCAGCAAAAAGGGCGGCTCCGTCATTGGCTCCTACTACCTGGACGGCGGCACCTATGTCTACCGGGGTGAGCTGTACAGCTTCAACAGCTCCCAGAATAAGTATATCGCCGATGCCATGGGCCAGCCGATTACCGCGGAGAAGCTTTCGGAAATGACCCTGGATGAATACGGCACCTCTCAGCTGACCATGAACGCCGGCGGCAATCTGGAATATCCCTATCCTGCCACCGTCAGCCGCAGGGGCGTAAAGGTCCAGTACGGCTATTGGCCGGATAACATCAAGGATTTTGGCCAGTTCGGCGTGTTCTATTGGGAGAATGAGGTGGGCGGCAACAACGCCGGTCTGCACATGACCATGATGGGCACCAACGGCGGCGTCCAGACCGCCAAGCAGAGCACCCTGTGCAGGGCCCACAATGACGGCGGCAACATCACTGCCTACGGCTACGGCATTTTCTACAAACCGCAGCCCAACGCGGATGATGAGGGAATCCCCACTCTGGTGCCCCAGAACTGTGTGCTGGGTGAAAAGAATACCGAGGTCGGAAAGAAGCTGGAAGCCCAGATGGGCGAATACAAGTTCATCGCCTATACCACCGGCGTGGGGGATAACAAGCTCCACATGACCGGTGACGACGGGCTGCAAAGTGACAACTTTGCAAGGGAAGCCAACCGGAACGCCACCTGGAAGCTGTATTATCCGGCGATTCGGGAAGAAAATGTGACGGTTCTGGATGATACACAGTACGGCGTCTATACCTATTCCGTTTCTCCCTTCTTTGGGGATGCCTATAGTCTCCAGAGCATCAGTCTGATGGGAGAGGAAAAGAGTGAGCCCACCGGCAATGCAAAGCCCGGCTCGGAGGGCTGCCCCTACGGGGTCCGCGCCATCGACCAGCTCCAGTTTATCAACTGGAACTATGGGACAAAGACAAAGGATCACTTTATCACAGCCAAGTATACCGGCGGATCGAATAATATCAATAACTGTCGATTCCCCTATCTGGTCTGGGGCAATAATGGTTATTCTCCAACCGGAAAGAAATTGCAGCTGAACTGGCTCCAGAGCCATGATATGGACGCTTCGGATGTGGCGAATTACACCCCCATCGGCAGTATGTATGACAATGCCGGCAATAACGCAAACGCTGACGCGGATATGGCGTTTTTTGATTCCAGCTATGACGGCCAGGCGTATGTGATCAAGAACATTAAGATCAATACCAAAGCTCAGTGCGTGGGTCTCTTCGGCATCACAGCCGGAGCAAAGCTCAAAAACATTGTTATGTACTCCGATGACCAGTCTCAGATCCTGCATAACGAGGAGGCGAAGGGCTGGTACTGTATTGGCGGACTGGCCGGTATGGCCGGCTCCAGAGACGATGAGGGAAGCGTGTTCGAAAACTGTACGGTATCCGGCTACAGGATCCTGGACAGACATAAAGAGAATCCCGGCTGGGGCGGCGGCTGCGTAGGCGGTCTGGTTGGCGCCACCAATATGAACATCAAGAGCTGCACCGCCGTCAATGACATTGACATTTGTATTGGCTACAATGAAGGATACAAAAACTGTCGTGTGGCCGGACTGGCGGGCTGCGCCCGGGCAAAGATCACGGATTGCTACGCGGGCGGTTCCATCACCAGCTCAACAAGGCAAAAGACAACCGACAAGAATGACAATTCTGCCAGCATCTGGGTCAGCGGCGTCAGCGGTGGTATTGTACTGCGTACCGGCGGCAATCTGGCAAAACTGATTGGCGATGTGACTACAACCACGGAGCTGTTCAATTGCTACAGCTATGTGGAGCTTCCGGAACGTGTAATCGATGAACAAGGAAACAACGGCAACAGCATCAAGAATGTGAACTCCATTGCCTCCAATGGTGAGCTTCAGGCTGGTTTTGACGAGATTAGCGGCAGTAACTATGTGGTGCTGCACAACTGTTATGCGCTGAGCTCCGCGGTCAGCAGGGCAGATGACTACAAGTTGTTCCAGGAAACGACCAATGAAAACTGGGACAATCCCGTGAACATAAGCCCAAGATTGACCAATACCGGTTTCAAGGGCAGCAACTGGACCCCGGAAAAACGGAAAATCGAGCTGCAAAACGGCGGATATTCTCCCTTTGTGGATTACCAGGATCTCAGGAATCTGATTTCCGACGGAAAGCTCACCACCTTCTCCCCGGTATCCACAAGCGAGAGCGGCGTAGCTACGGAAGGTAAGTTTACCTTCCCCGGCGGCGACCGTATGCTGGAGGGCATGGATTATCCCTTCCCCACCATCCTGACCCAGAACGGAAAGCATGTGCACTACGGCGCCTGGCCCAAGCTGGGCATCTACTGGGAGAGCAAGCAGGCCACCCTGGACCTGGTGGAGGATCACACCGCCCAGGGCACCAGCCTGCTGAGCGCTGCCAACCTGCTCGCCGACTTCGAGGATTACGTGCCCGAGGAGGAAGAGGAGGAAGCGGATCCGACGCTGACCACTGACGAGAAGAAAGATTCCGAAAAGCCGACGGAAACCCAGAACACATTGGAAAACCAGAAACCGACGGAAACCGGAAAAACAGGGGTCACCGACGATCCGAAGAACACCGACGATCCGAAGAATACCGACGATCCGAAGAATACTGACGATCCGAAGAATACTGACGATCCGAAGAATACCGAGAACCCGAAGGATACCGAGAACCCGAAGGATACCGAGAACCCGAAGGACACCGAGAATCCGAAGGATACCGAGAACCCGAAGGACACCGAGAACCCGAAGGACACCGAGAACCCGAAGGACACCGAAGACCCGAAGGACACCGAAGACCCGAAGGACCCCGATGGGACTGAGGATGACCAGAACACCCTGCAGGCGATCAGCACCTTTGCCGCTGTCCGGATGCGTGGAGCGGCGACCCTGGATGCGGAGGGAGTGAATGCCCGTCTGGTTCATAAGCTCTATGTCATCGGCCTGACGGACCTGACCCCAGAAGAAGTGGACCCCCAAAACTTCCACCGTCTGGACAGCAACGATCCGACGGTTGAACTGACCGACAGCAATGCACCGGCAAAGGTTGTTAAGGTGGAAAAAGTGGGCTCGGATGCGGAAGGTACCTTCTATAAGGTGGAGTTCCAGGGCATTCGGCCCGGCAATATGACGGTGAAGTACTCCGTCACCCGGGATGAAGTTGAGTATTCCACCAGCTTCATCCTGCGGGTCACCGCGGAACTGAATGTTCGCATTGTGTCCGAAGAGGATCCGCCTGTAGAGTCCATCGTCATTTACGAGGGTGATGAGGCGAAGTCCATGGTGATTGCTCTGTCGGACAAGAAGGGCAACACGTTTGTTCCCCCCGATCCGGACATGGTGCAGTGGACCATTGGCCTGGGCGGCAAAGATGCCCTTGTCTCCTGGACACCGGAAGACTTTATCGAACCCATTATGGACAACGGAGTCTTCACCGGTGCCTATGCGCTCCAGGGCATTCAGGGCGTTACAGCCGGAGAAGGCGCGCTGCAGCTGGAACTGAGCTATACCTGGCCCCAGGAAGGTCAGGATAATCAGAAAGATGAGATCCAGGTCACCGGCGCGCTGAGTATCCCTGTCACGGTTCATCCCAGCGACGTACTGGGCTTGGGCGACAACGTATCCTTCAACGAGATTACGCTGCCCCATAGTATTAGCAATAGGCTTGACCATCAGGATGGCACGGCCAAAACCTACGAGGAGGGCATGGGCCCCAAACGAACCGGGGACGGCCTGTATCTCTACGCCTCCAATCTGGATACATCCTATACCACCCTGGGCAACAACCTGGTGGTAGACAAGGGCTTCACGGTGGAAAAGGTAGAGCTGAAGGTGGGCGGCGGCGACTATACGGACCTGGATAAGCAGACCCGTGAGGAAAATGCCGTATCCGAGGTTTTCAAAACGCAAAACGATACCTACAGCTTCCGTGTAGAAATTCCGGACGCGGAGGAGACGGAAGGCGTTGCCAACGACAAGTTCGCCTACCGGCTGGTTCTGACGGATACCAACGTCAATGACCAGTGGTCCCTGAAGCTGACCCTAAAGGATAAGAAGACCCAAAAGACATACACCCTTACCTATGACCGGCCCAATTTTGTGACCTTTGTATTCCGGACAGGAGAGGGCGAAACGGTAAAGGATACGGAGCTCAAGGTGCTCCGGGTTCCCCAGGGCAGCACCATCCAGGATGCCTACCCCGACATCACGGAGGACAGCCTGTCCCTTGAACTGAGTGACAAAGTTACCCTGACTGAGCCGAAGAAGGGATACCACTGGACCTGGAAGTTCCCGACGGAAATTAATAAGGATGAATGGATTTACCAGGAGGAGGCACCCATCTCCTACAATGTGAAGTATGATCCCAACTATCCCAGCGGCTTCGGTTTGGATGCACCCATGGCGGACAGCCTGTTCACCTACGACAGTGAGAACAGGCTGGAGAAAGCCACGTATACCTGCGTGGGCTATTCCTTCATCGGCTGGGCCGAAAAGGCCAATGCTGCCGAGCCGGATTATCCTATGGGGACAGACGGCACCTTTGAGGCGACCTTTAAAGAATACATCAAGAGAAAGGACGGCACCGAAATCCACCACGGGGAAAACCTGATTCTCTACGCGGTCTGGAAGCCTGTGGATTACACCATCACCGTTGACAGCGGCAGATGTCCCAACAAGGAAGGGGAAAACAGTCCGGTTACCGACAAATGGGACATCAGCAAGGCTGACGCTACGATTCCGGAAGTGGGATTTAAATGGGACGGCTACATCCTGGAAGGCTGGACGTTAGGCACCGATACCACGAAGGTATTCAAACAGGGAGAGAAACTGTATGATGTGGTAAGAGATTATCCCAGAGAGGACTCCTCCACGGTCTACGATTTCCACGCGGTATGGAAGCCTGTGGATTACACCGTGACGCTGAACAGTGACGGAGTGACCCTGGATCCAATCAAGTGGAATCTGGACAGCCCGGAGGACGCGAAAGTGGGTGCGCCCACCCGGGAGGGCTACACCTTCCTTGGCTGGGCCTATACAGAGGATGCCACAAAGGCGGATGTAACCGCCAACACCCTGCTGAAGGACATTGTGGTGCAGGAGAATGTGCGGGCCGATCGGACCCTCTATGCCTTGTGGGAGCCTACAACTTATACGGTGACCTTCCGCAACGGAGAAGAAACCCAGACAGTGCAGTGGAGCCTGGGCGACACAGATGCCGATACAGCCACAGTAGGAGAAATAGGCAATCCTGAACAGGAGGGTTTCCAGGGCTGGACGGATACGGACGGCAACCCTGTTCCGGGCGAAACGCTTATCAAAGCTGTAGTATGCCAGGGAGGCCACTACGCCAACCGGAACCTGATCGCCGATTGGAAAGCAGCAGCCTCTACGACCTCCGCCGATGAAGTGGTCACGGAAGGAGCAGGAACCATGAGCCTTCAGCCCCCCGCAAAGGCACCGGCACCTGCTCCCGCACCGACCCCCACACCCACCCCGGAGCAGCCGGAACCGGATACGACCCCCACGCCTGATCCGGAAACCCCGGAGGATGGAACCAACGATAAGAAAGAAACCGAAGAAACCAACGAAACCGAAGAAACCAAAGAAAACGGGGACGCCTGAGTATTCAGGCGTCCCGGTAAAGGAAAGGAGTGATCCCTTTGAAATCCATGATTCAAAAGCTACAGGACAACAAGGGCTCCTCTATGATTCTTGCGCTGTTTCTGATGCTGGTGTCGCTGATGGTCAGCAATACCATTCTGGCCGCGGCGGCCAGCGCATCCAGAAGCTTCCTGACCCAGACCGACCGGCAGCAGTCCTACCTGACCGTCAGTTCGGCGGCTCAGGTGTTTCAGAATTCCGTGGCCAGCGGCAACTGCAATTACTCAAGAACCATCATAAGCGTGACAGGCGCCGAGGATAAGAAAGAGAAAAAGGCCATGTCCGGCCCCTTCTCCCAGGAGATCGGTGACGCGGTGGAGGCCCTGCTGGGGAACTATGCCGCCACCGGCTATGAGCGGGATTACCTGATTACCGTGGGCAGCTCCGCCGAGGAGTTCGAGCCCATGAATCTGCATCTGCGCCTGGAGAAAACCGACAGGGTGCAGGACTGCCTGCTGACGGCAACCTTTTCCAATGTGCTGCCCCAGTCCACCGCGGCAATGGTCAGTGGCTACACCCCGCCCTATGCGCCAACCCAAATGGTGCTGACCCTGCGGGGAAGCCTCAAACATACGGAAACCCAAGATGATACGCTTGAGGAAAACCAGGCCAAGCGCATCGTGGATGAGCTGGAGTGGCATACCGACACCATGGAGCTTTCCAAGCCGGTGGCGGGGGAGGAGGATCTGCCATGAAAAAGCTGCGTAATAGCCGGGGCGAAACGTTGGTTGAGTCCCTGGCGGCAATTCTGATCATAGCGGTGGTGTTCGTGTTTCTGAGCAGCGCCATTGTATCCGCGGCCAGATCCAACGAACAGCTGCGCAGATCGGATCAGGATTTCAAGTATTCCGAGATGGTCAGCAAGGGAACCGTCACCATGCAGGTGGTGGATGCCGGGATCCCCTCCGGAACAGAGGGCTTGGCCGGTGCCTTTGCCAGCGTCTATCCCGTTGAAAAGTTTGAGACGGAGTCCTCCGCAAAATCCAACGATTACGAAAAAACAATCTACCGCTATTTTGCCCCCATCAGCCAGGAGGAAACAAAGTGAGCAGAATCAAAAAAGGTTTTACCCTGGTGGAGCTGCTCTGCACCATCGTCATTTTGCTGCTGGTTTCCGCGGCAGTGAATGTGGGCATTCATCTGGCGGTACAGAATTACGCCAGCTCCATCACCAATTCGGAGGCCCATGTGCTCTGCGGAACCGTGGGAGATCTGGTCTGTGACGAGCTGCGCTTTGGCAGCAACTATACCTGGGAGGGCGAAGAACTGATCTTTACCAGCCGGAACATCGCCAACCGGAAATTTGTGGTGGAAAATGGTCAGGTATTCCTGAGCTACAGTGACGCAGCGCTTTCCGGCGATTTGACCCTGAAACCGGAGAAGCTGCTGCCCTCCAAGGCCTATCCCAACGGCCTTTCCGTGGATCTGACCCTGACCCTGACCCAAAACGGGACGGACATTGTGTCGGTCCAGGTGGTGGTCCGGGATTCCAAGGGAAACGTACAGGCCGAACGGATCACGGAAATCAAGTCGCTGAATCAGCAGCCCGGGACGTGATCCCAAGAGGCTGTTTGGAAAGAATCCTTTCGTCAAATCGCAAAAAGAAAACTGTCATTGAGAACTGGTTCTGATATGCGGGTCAGAACGGGTTTCCAATGACAGTTTTTCATTTTTGTGGGGGTAGTCTCACACATAGCCGTAGAGCCCCCGGACGCTGACTTCGCCGGAGGACACCGGTGCTACCTCTCCGGTATCCCGGAACCGGACAATCAGATCCCCCTGGGGACCGATGTCCAGAGCGGTGCCGTGGCGGATTTCCGCGCCGCGAACCAGAGATACTTCCTTTCCCAGAGTGATGCAGTCCTGCCTGTAGCGGGAGAGCATCCGCTCCTTTCCGCTATAAAGGGCGGCGTCCATCCGGGCAAAGGAGGCAAGCATCTGGGCGGCCAGCTCCGCCCTATCTATACGGCGGCCCAGTGCCATGGCAAGGGAACCGGCGGTGGAGCGGAGCTCCGGGGGAAAATCCTCCGGCTGCTGGCTGCAATTGATGCCCGTGCCGATGATGGCGTAGTCCACCAGCCCCTGGGCATTCAGCCCGTTTTCGGTGAGAATCCCGGCGATTTTCCGGTTTCCCACAACAAGATCGTTGGTCCACTTGATACCGGGCCGCAGACCCGTGGTGGTTTCCACCGCGTCGCACATGGCTTCCGCCGCGGCGCAGGTCAGGTGCATCAGGTCCTGAGGCGGGCAATTGGGCCGCAGGAGCACGCTCAGATAGATGCCGCAGCCGCCGGGAGACTGGAAGCTGCGGCCCATCCGCCCCCGGCCCAGGGTCTGGCAGTCGGCAATGGCCGCCGTGCCATGGGGCGCGCCCAGAATAGCCTGCTTTTTCAGGTAAGTATTGGTAGAATCAATGGAATCAAAGTATAATACGTTCCCTCTCCAGGGGTAGTCCTTGGGCAGGGCGGCAAGAATCCGGTCCAGCATGGTTACACAATGTCCTTTACAACCGCTTCCGGGGGATTGTCCAGCACTTCGGGATGCCGGAACACCCGCCGGAAATACTTGAGGAAGGCGGCGTAATAGAAGCCGTCCACAATCCGCTCGTCCACGGTGAACCGGAAGTCCACATATTTCCGCTCCACCGCGGTGCCGTCCTCCTGAAGCTCATAGGCCTTGCGCTTGCAGCCGAAGGCGCCGAAGATGGGAAGGTTGCCGAAGTCGTACAGGTGGTGATAGATGGGAGGAATGCCCAAAGAGCCCATGGAGGTGAAATAGATGCTGCCGTGGAAGGGGCTGACTTCCAGCAGGGCCTTGGGGAGCAGGCCGAAGTAATCCATGGTTTTCAGAAGCCAGACGCAGAACTTGAGAAACACCCCGGGAAGCAGGGTCAGCACAAAGGCCACGTTGTCCACGCCCGCTTCGGCGGGGCTGTTCTTTGCTTTTTCAACGGCCTCGTTCAGCTTGCGGTACACATCGTCCGCCGTATCCCGTGGGGTCAGGTGGAGCTTGATCTCGGTTTCCTCCCCGTCGGTGGACATATCCTTTTTGACGGTCATGCAGAACTGGATGTCTTCGCCCCGGGAGTAGACCCGCTGACCGGCGACAAACCGGTTGATGCCGGGATATTTGGCAATGCCCCGGCAGAAGCAGGCCAGAAATACATGGATAAGACCGAAGTTGGTAAGCCCCTCCCGGCGCTTCTGGCGGATGTAGCGCTCCGCGTTGGAGATGTCCAGGTGCTCCTCAAACAGATTGGAGGCGCCGTTGCGGTTTACCATAATGTAGGGGATGATGGAATAGGTGGGGCTCAGAGTGCGGATCCGCCGCCCGTCCACCCGGTCTCCCCAGGTGGGGTGGTATTCCCCGGCGGGATGGATGCGGATGGCAAAAATCAGCAGGGTGCAGCCCAGAAACAGCAGGGTATTGGGCAGCAGGGTCACCACGGCGGGCCAGTTCCTGGCAAAAATGGCCTGGCGGTTGTAGTAGAAGACGGCGGCCAGAGGTGTCAGCATCACGGGGAACAGCAGCCAGGCCCGCTGGAAACGGATGCCGGAGGTAATGTCCGTGTACAGGAAGGAAATGCAGAACAGGGCGATCCAGAACAGGGCAACGGTAGCCCGGCCGCCCAGGCCGTCCTTGGCCCAGACGGCGGCGAACAGCGCCAGCATCCAAACGGGAATGGCCGTCTTATAGAACTGCTCCTGACCCTGGACCATGGTGATCAGGATATAGAGCAGGGTGGCAGCAACCGGCAGCACCAGCCCCCACCACACATTGCCGGGGTTGGGCATGGAACAAAAGAGCACAATCCGGGTCACGGCGGAGGCGGCCAGAAGCACCGTCATCAGCCAGGCAAAGCCATTTTTTGGGGAGACATAAAAGTGGATGGAATTCTTCATAAAAACTTTCATCCTTTCAAGGTCAGTTGGTTGCGGAGTCCGGCGATATGGCGGGGTTCCGTGCCGCAGCAGCCCCCCAGCAGCTGGGCACCGCTGTCCCGGCAGGAACACACAATGTCCGCGAAGGGTTCCGGCTCCAGGGTGTATTCCGCCTGACCCTGGTCATTGATCACCGGATTGCCCGCGTTGGGCTTGCAGATCAGAGGGAGCCGTGTGAACCGCCGGAGCTTGCTCACCAGACCCGGCGTCATTTCGTCGGCAGCCACGCAGTTAAAGCCCACGGCGGCGGCGCCCCAGTCCTCCAGCTGCTTCATCACCGGCCCGGCATCCTGTCCGCTGAACAGGTATCCGCCGGACTGCATGGTGAAGGAGAGCATCACCGCCCCGGCGTCTTCCAGCTGGGCGGCGGTGAGGATGGCCTCCGCCTCCTGGGGGTAGAGCAGGGTTTCTCCCACCAGCAGGTCCGCGCCGCCGTCGATGAGGCCCCGGATCTGAACCCGGTAGTTTTCCACCAGAAGATCAAAATTGTCCGGATCCCAGCTGTCGCAGAAGGCGGCCAGGGTGGCAATGTCGCCGGCAATCAGGCAGCCGGGAGCGGCGGAACGGCTCAGGGCGATGAGCTGGGCATTGATGGCCTGGCAGTGATTTTTAAGGCCGATTCTGTCCAGGGCGATGGGCTGGGCCTGAAAGGTGGGGGCGTAGATGATCCGGCTGCCCGCCTGGGCATAGCCCTGCTGGAGCTGTACCAACACCTCCGGGTTGCGCAGCACCCACTCTTCCGTGGCGCAGTCCCTGGGCATGCCCATTTTCCGCAGCCAGGAGCCGGTGGCGCCGTCCAGCAGCCAGACGGATTGCCCCAGGGCCTCCTGGAATTCCTCTTTTGTCAGCATGGTAATCCCTCACTTTTGACGATTCGGAATCATTATACCGGAATTTGGACAGAATTGCAACAACCGGATGGCAAAAGAGGTATATTGACCTTTTGGGAAAATTTTGGTAGTATTACAAAAACCATAACAGGACAAAGGAGCAATTGCCATGAAGAAAACCGTTCTGCGGGAATACGCCCGCCTGATCGTCAGAAGCGGCGTCAATGTCCAAAAGGGACAGGAGGTTCTGATCTACGCGGATCTGGACCAGCCGGAATTTGTACAGCTGGTGGTGGAGGAAGCCTATAAGGCCAAGGCCAAAAAGGTCTGTGTGGAGTGGAACTACCAGCCCCTGACCAAGCTCCACACCCGCTTCCGCAGTGCGACCACCCTGGGCACCGTGGAGGAGTGGGAGAAGGCCCGCCAGCAGCACTATGTGGATGTGTTGCCTGCCCGGATTCACCTGATTTCCGAGGACCCCGACGGCCTGAAGGGCATCAATATGGAAAAGCTTTCCAAGGCCAGACGGATGTCCTACCCCGTGCTCAAGCCCTATAAGGATCAGCTGGAAAACCGGCAGCAGTGGTGCATCGCCGCGGTTCCCGGCAAGGCCTGGGCAAAAAAGGTGTTCCCCGGGGAGCGGACCTCCACCGCGGTGGAAAAGCTGTGGCAGGCCATTCTGGATGCCTCCCGTGTAACGGAGAATCCGCTGAAGGCCTGGGAAGACCACGACCGGGATCTGCAGCAGCGCTGTGATTATCTGAACAGCCTGAACATCCGGAGCCTGCACTACACCGCCGACAACGGCACCGATCTGACCGTGGGCATGATCCCGGAGGGCCGGTTCTGCGGCGGTGGGGAAACAACCTTGGGCGGCGTCTTCTTCAATCCCAACATCCCCACCGAGGAGTGCTTCATCTCCCCCATGCGGGGCAAGGCCGAGGGCATTGTCTACGCCACCAAGCCCCTGAGCTACCGGGGGATTCTCATTGAGGATTTCTCCATCCGGTTTGAAGGCGGCAAGGCCGTAGAGGTCCACGCGGCCAAGGGCGAGGAGGTGCTCAAGACCATGATCTCCATGGACGAGGGCGCTGCCTACCTGGGGGAGTGTGCCCTGGTGCCCCAGCGCAGCCCCATTGCCGAAAGCGGCCTGCTGTTCTACAATACCCTCTTTGACGAGAATGCCGCCTGCCACCTGGCACTGGGCATGGGCTTCCCCGACAGCATCGCGGATTTCCAGAACAAGACCCTGGAGGAGTGCCGGAAGCTGGGCATCAACGACTCCATGATCCACGAGGATTTTATGATCGGCTGCGACTCCATGAACATCGATGCCCTCTGCGCCGACGGCAGCGTAAAGCCCATTTTCAGAGCCGGAAACTGGGCATTCTGAGGGGAAAAGAATTTTTGGAAAAACGAAAATAATGCTTGCATTTTCGGGATCGCTGTGCTATTATATTCAGGCGATTCAAGATTGCCAGGGGCAAGTATGCCCTTTAACTGATAAGAAAGAGGTGAAAGAAATGAAGGAAGGTATCCATCCTAACTACGAACAGACCACCATCCGCTGTGCATGTGGTAACGTTATCGCGACCGGTTCTACCAAGAAGGACATTCGCGTTGAGATCTGCTCCAAGTGCCACCCTTTCTATACCGGCAAGCAGAAGCTGGTTGACTCCGGTGGACGCGTTGATCGCTTCAATAAGCGTTTCGGCCTGAAGTAAGATTACTTTCATTGCCCGCACTACGGTTTCGTAGTGCGGGTATTTTTTTGTTGCTCTGAATGCGGCGTGTGTGGTATACTATTGTCAAACCACGGGAGGGTATTATGGAAGAAATGATGAATCAGGCCGCCCAGGAGCGGGCCGTTTTGGTTGGACTCAATGCCGACTGCTTTACCGCCGAGCAGACGGCCACCGAGGAATCCCTGGAGGAGCTGGAAGCATTGCTGGAAACCGCCGGCGGCTTCTGCACCGGGAAAATGCTGCAAAACCGCCATACCCCGGATTCTCACAGCTTTATCGGCGAGGGCAAAGCCCAGGAGGTGCGGATGCTGGTGGAGGCCACCGCTTCCACCATGGTGATCTTTGACAACGAGCTTTCCCCGGGAAACATCCGGGCACTGGAAGAAATCATCGGCGTGACGGTTCTGGACCGCAGCGCCCTGATTATGGACATTTTTGCCCAGCGGGCCAAGACCAGAGAGGGCCGGCTTCAGGTGGAGCTTGCCCAGTATAAATATCTGCTGCCCCGGCTCTCCGGCATGGGACAGAGCCTTTCCCGTCAGGGCGGCGGCATTGGCACCCGGGGCCCCGGCGAAACCAAGCTGGAAAGCGACCGGCGGCACATCCGGGAACGGATCAACCGGCTGGAATCGGAGCTGGAGCAGGTGCGGCAGGTCCGGGGGGTTCAGCGGGAACGCCGGATGAAAAATTCCGTGCCGGTGGTGGCCATTGTGGGCTACACCAACGCAGGCAAATCCACCCTGCTCAATCAGCTGACCGGCGCGGGGATCCCCGCCAACAACCGGCTTTTTGATACCCTGGACACCACATCCCGCCAGCTGAAGGTCTCGGACAATCTGGATGTGATCCTTTCCGATACCGTTGGCTTTATCAGCAAGCTGCCCCACCATCTGGTGGACGCCTTCCGGGCAACGCTGGAGGAGCTGGAATATGCCGATGTGCTGCTCCACGTCATCGATTCCGCCGACCCCAACCGGGGGGAGCATATCGCCGTGGTGGACAAGCTGATTTCCGCTCTGGCAAAGCCCGGTACGCCGGTGATCTACTGCTACAATAAGGCAGATCTGGTTTCCCGGGAGGAGATTCCGGTGGGGGAGAATGTGATCGCGGTGTCCGCCGCCAGGGGCGTGAATATGCAGGCACTGCTGAACCTGATTGAAACCACCCTGGGTCACGCGCGGCACCATGTGGTGCTGCGGCTGCCCTATTCCATGGGGGGCCAGGTGAATACCCTTCACAGCGGCGCCAAGGTGTACAGTGTGGACTACACCGGTCAGGGAATCGAAATCGAAGCGGTTCTTGACGACATTCTCTACGGCCGCCTGCGAAGCTATGTGATAAAGGAGTGCTGAGCGTTGGACGAATATCTGGTGCCCACTGCTTTCGGAGAAGACGAATTTGTGGAGAAAAAGTCCCGGTTTATCGGCCGTATCTGGCCGGTGGAAACCGAGGAGGAGGCTCTGCGGAAGATTCAGGAGATGAAAAAGAAGCACTATGACGCCACCCACAATTGCTGGGCCTACGTCATACGGGACGGCGCCGTCCGGTTTTCCGACGATGGGGAGCCGGGAGGCACCGCCGGGATGCCCATGCTCCAGGTGCTGCAAAGGGAGGCGCTTTACAATGTGGTATGCGTGGTCACCCGGTATTTTGGCGGCATTCTGCTGGGCACCGGAGGACTGGTCCGGGCCTACACCAGAGGAGCGAAAATCGCCGTGGACGCGGCGGGAAAGTCCATGAAACGGGTGTGGACGGCCCTGTACTTACCCTGTCCCTATGCCTATTTCGAGCGGGTGAAGCTGGCGGTTGCCGCCTTTGACGGGCTGATCCGCAAAACGGAATACGGCGCGGAAATCGAGCTGGAGGTGCTGTTTCCGGAGGGAAGAACCCAGGCCTTTCTCACCCATTTGCAGGACATGACCAGCGGCACCGTGGAGGCCATGGAGATCGGCCAGGAGTACCGGGCCTTTCCGGTAGCCGGGCCAGGAAGGGAATCGCCCTGAGAATTTGGAATTTGACGGGATCTTGGCTCCCCCCTCTGGGGGAACTGTCGCCGAAGGCGAATGAGAGGGCCCTCTCCGCCCTGCGGGCACCTCTCCCAGAGGGAGAACCGAACCATTATGAAGGAGTGATGGCAATGACCGTGCGGGAAGAATTGGAGCGTTTGGAGCACCGGCGGCTGAATCCGCTGGCGGCTTTTTCCGACCGGAGCACCGGCCGCCCCAGAACGGAGCCGGAACGGGAGGAGGATGTGCGCACCTGCTACCAGCGGGATACGGACCGGGTGGTCCACAGCAAGGCCTTCCGCCGGCTGATGCACAAGACCCAGGTGTTTCTGAACCCAGAGGGGGACCACTACCGCACCCGGATGACCCATACCCTGGAGGTTACCCGCATCGCCAAGACCATCACCCGGGCCCTGGGCCTCAACGAAGATCTGGCGGAGGCCATCGCCATGGGCCACGATCTGGGCCACACGCCCTTCGGCCATGCCGGGGAAGCGGCCCTGTCCGAGTGCTGGGGCAAACCCTTCCGGCACAATGAACAGAGCCTGCGGGTGGTGGACTGCCTGGAAAAGGACGGACAGGGGCTCAACCTGACCAACGAGGTCCGGCTGGGCATCCTGGGCCACACCGGCCCCTACATCCCGGAAACCCTGGAGGGGCAGATTGTTCGTCGTTCGGATCAGATTGCCTATGTGAATCACGACATTGACGACGCGGTCCGGGCGGGAATCCTCACCGCGGAAGACATTCCCCGGGACATCGTGGCCCTGCTGGGAGAAAACCAGCGGGACCGGATCAACACCCTGGTCTGCGATATGATTCGTGTCTCCCGGGAGGCGGGCGCCATCCGGATGACCCCCCGGGTGGAGCAGGCTCTGGCGGACCTGCGCAGCTTCATGTTTGAGCGGGTCTACCGCAACCCGGTGGCCAAGGGAGAGGAAAGCAAGGCAAAAGCCATGCTCCAGCAGCTTTATGAGTATTATGTGAACCACCCTGAGCAGCTGCCGGAGGATTTTCAGCCCCAGCTCAGCTTTGATGGCATGGGGCGCACCGTCTGCGATTACATTGCCGGAATGACGGACAACTACGCCGTGGGCAAATACCAGGAGATTTTTGTCCCCACGGGCTGGAATGTCCGGGGATGATGTGATATAATATCCCCTAACGCCCAATAAACCTTTTGGGCAGGAATTGAAACCGAAAGGAGGCTTTTCCATGGCTTTTCCACCGGCATTTCTGGATGAACTGGCGGCACGGAATCCCATCGAAGAGGTGGTGGGACAGTATGTGAATCTGAAACGGTCCGGCAGCAACCTGTTTGGCCTGTGTCCTTTCCATGGGGAAAAGACTGCCTCCTTCTCGGTGGCGCCGGATAAGGGCATCTACTACTGCTTCGGCTGCCATAAGGGCGGCAGCGTCATCAATTTTGAAATGGAGATTGAGGGGCTCAGCTACCCGGACGCGGTCCGGGCCCTGGCACAAAGGGCCGGCATGACGGTACCGGAGGACGAGCAGTATCAGAGCCGCTACCGTCAGCAGGAGCGGCTGTGGGCCCTGACCAAGGAAGCGGCCCGGTTTTTCGTTGCCCAGCTCTATGCCCCCGCCGGGGCGGAGGGGCTTGCCTACGCGCAAAAGCGGGGGCTCTCCAAAGGGACCCTGACCCGGTTCGGCATCGGTTTTGCCCCCAACAGCTGGAACAGCCTCTGCGATGCCATGCTGGCCAAGGGCTATACGGAAGAAGAGCTGAAGGACGCGGGCCTGGTATCTGTGTCCCAGAAAACCGGAAAGATCTATGACCGGTTCCGCAACCGGCTCATGTTTCCCATCATCGATGTCCGGGGCAATGTCATCGGTTTTGGCGGCCGGGTCATGGACGACTCCACCCCCAAATACCTCAATTCGCCGGAAACCATTATTTTCAACAAACGCAAAAACCTGTTTGCCCTGAATATTTCCAAGAAATCCAAGCTGGGCTACCTGATTCTGGTGGAGGGGTATATGGATGCCATTGCCCTGCACCAGTACGGCTTTGACTGTGCGGTGGCATCCCTGGGCACCTCCCTGACGGAGGAGCACGCGGCGCTGCTGAGTCGGTATACGGAGCAGGTTGTGCTCATCTACGACGGAGATGACGCGGGGCAGAACGCCACCAAGCGGGCCATTCCCATGCTGGAAAAGGCAGGGCTTCAGGTGAAGGTTTTGCAGATGCGGGATGCCAAGGATCCGGACGAATATCTGCGGAAATTCGGGGCGGACAAGTTCCGGCTTCTGCTGGAGGAATCCTCCAACCGGATGGAATATCAGCTCCGGGCCATTCAGAAAAAGTATGATCTCACCGTGGATGAGGAACGGATCCGGTTTGTAGCCGAGGCCGCGGATTTTATCAGCAGTCTTCCCGGGGCGGTTCAGCGGGAAATCTACGGCACCCGGGCGGCGGAAGCCGCGGGCATCAGCGCGGATGCCATGAAGCTGGAGATTACCAAGGCTTTTAAGCGCCGTATGGTCAGAGAAAAGCGGAAGCAGGAGCACATCGACCTGGCTCCCGCCGCTGCCCGGCAGCCCAAGAGCCGGACCATCCACTATGAGAATGTAAAATCCGCCATGGCGGAGGAGAACGTCATCGCCCTGTGCCTGCGGGATCCGGGGCTCATGGAGCAGACCCGGGACCTGAATCCGGACAGCTTCTCTTCGCCGCTGCTGGGCCGTGTCTTCGGTCAGCTGCAGAACCGGTACGAAAGCGGCAAGGACCCTTCCCTGGCCGGGCTTACGGATTTTACCGGGGAGGAAATGGCCCATATCGCCGGGGTTTTGCAGCGCAGCACAGAGCCTGTGTCCGAGCAGGCGTTAAAGGACAGCATTCGGGTGATCCGGCAGGCCAGCCAGTTTAAGAATGCCGGGTCTGACCAGGACCTTTTGTCCTTGCAGAAGAAATTACGGGAAAGTAAAGGAATCAAAGCATGACAGAGCTTTTGGATAGAGAAGAAACCACCCTTCATGTTCCCACGGATGAGGATGACATCCGCCAGTACCTGCGGGAAATCCGCAGCTACCCCCGTCTGACCCAGGAGGAGGAGCGGGTTCTGGCCCGGCGCTGCGCGGAAGGGGACGAGGAGGCCATCCGGAAGATGGTCAACTGCAATCTGCGGCTGGTGGTGTCCGTTGCCAAGGAGTATGCGGGCCGGGGTGTGCCTCTGCTGGATCTCATCCAGGAGGGCTCCATCGGTCTGCTGGCCGCCGCCCGAAAGTTTGATTACACCCGGGATTTCCGGTTTTCTACATATGCCACTAAGTGGATCCGCCAGGGGGTTACCAGGTGCCTGCTGAACCACGGGGGCACCATCCGGGTGCCGGTGCACACCGCCGAGCGGATGCGCAAGATTCAGGCTGCCCGGGCGGCGCTGCGGCAGGAGCTGGGAACGGAACCCACCGCGGAGCAGATTGCCCGGTGTGTGGACATCCCGGCGGAGAAGGTGGAGGAGCTGCTGCTGCTGTCTCCAGACATCTGCTCTTTGGATGTACCTACCGGCGACGGGGAAAAGGGAACCCTGGGCACCCTTCTGGAGGATCTGGAAGCACCCCAGCCCCAGGAGGAACTGGTGCGCAAGGAGCTGACGGACATGATGGACCGGCTGCTGGATTCCCTGAACCCCCGGCAGCAGACCATTCTCCGGCTTCATTTCGGCATGGAGGACGGAACCTGCTATTCCCTGGAAGCCATTGGCGAAAAGCTGGGCATATCCAAGGAGCGGGTGCGGCAGATTGAAAAACAGGCCATGGACAAATTGCAGGCCATGGGCGCCAGTATGGGATTGGAGGATTTCCTGGAATGAGGGATATGGAGTTTGATTTTGGGGATTCCCCCTGGCAGTGCTGGCTCTCTTCCAGGCAGCCCGGAGAGAAGCTGAATGCCGCCCAGCTGCTGACCTTTCTGGAGGAGGAAACGGAAGAGACGGTGGAGGATGCCTTCGCGGCCATTGAAGAAAAGGGGCTGCTGGTGGATATTTCGGCGCTGCCCTGCCGGCAGTATGTGGGTCAGGCGGCCCTTCGGCTGCGGCAGGAGGATCAGATGGTGCGGTCCGGCATGGACATCGGCTCCCTTTCACCCAATGACCCCCTGCGGCTGTATCTGCAGGAGCTGGACAGTCTGGACACCCGGGGCGATCAGGAAGACCTGGCCCGGAAGGCCGCCCAGGGTGACGCATTCGCCAGGGAAAGGCTGACCAATCTGGGCCTTCCGCGGGTCGTGGAGCTGGCCAGGGAATATGTGGGCTACGGCGTTCTGCTGATGGATCTCATTCAGGAGGGAAGCCTGGGCCTTTGGCAGGCGGTGCAGGGCTACCGGGAGGGATGCTTTGCCGCCCAGCGGGACCGGGCCATCCGGGAGAGTATGGCAAGGGCCATTACCATCCAGGCCCGGAACAACGGCGTGGGCCAGAAGATGCGCCAGGCCCTGGAGGATTACCGGGCGGTGGATCAGCGGCTGCTGGCGGAGCTGGGAAGAAATCCCACGCTGGAGGAAATTGCCCTGGAAATGCACATCTCCCCGGAGGAGGCGGCAACCGTCCGGCGGAACCTGGAGGATGCCAGACTGGTCCAGCAGGCCACCGCGGAGCCGGAACCGGAGAATCCGGAGGAGGAAAACCAGGCTGTGGAGGATACCGCTTATTTCCGGATGCGTCAGCGAATCGGAGAGCTGCTGAGCGTCCTGGAGGAAGCAGACGCCAGGCTGCTGACCGCCCGGTTCGGCCTGGACGGAAAGCCGCCCCTGTCCCCGGAGGAGGCCGGAAAGCGGCTCGGCCTGACACCTCAGGAGGTGCTGGAGCGGGAGGCAAAGGCGCTGTCAAAACTCCGGCAGGAGGGGTAATGCTTTTGCCAATTGACAATTGACAATGAACAATTGACAATTATGGTATCCCTTCGGGATGAATTTGAACATTTTTGATTAGAACATACAAAAATCCAAGAGTTCTTCCGGATTATCGAAATTATTTCATTTATCCCCGGAGGGGATTCCTTCATTGTCAATTATCAATTGTCAATTGTCAATTCACAAGACCCTCCTTTTACTTACCAACCACCACTGTCAAATTTTATGGAAGGGAACATACATTATGGAAAAGAAAATCTCCATTGCCATTGACGGCCCCGCCGGGGCGGGGAAGAGCACCATTGCCCGCCGTCTGGCAAAGGAAATGGGCTACCGTTATGTGGATACCGGGGCCATCTACCGTACCGTTGCCTATTTTATGGACCTGTGGGGGGTAAGCCCCAAGGATGTGGACGGGGTAAACCGCTACATTGACGAGCTGACCATCGGCATCGAATACGATGAAGACGGGGTGCAGCACATGATTATGAACGGGATGGATGTGACGAACGACATCCGCACCCAGGAAATCTCCCAGAAGGCCAGCCTGATCTCCGCCCACGCCGTGGTGCGGGAAATGCTGCTGGATATGCAGCGGGAAATTGCCCGGCAGCAGGATGTGGTTATGGACGGCCGGGACATCGGCTCCGTGGTGCTGCCCAAGGCCACCGTGAAGATCTTCCTCACCGCCTCCGCGGAGGTCCGGGCCCGCCGCCGCTGCAATGAGCTGGAGGCCAAGGGACAGAAGGTCCGGTATGAAACCGTGCTGAAGGAGATTCAGCAGCGGGACTATCAGGATACCCATCGGGAAATCGCGCCCCTGAAAATGACCCGGGACTCGGTAAAGCTGGATACCTCCGACATGAACATTGAGGAGGTCATTGCCGCCATGAAAACAATCATCGGGGAGAAGCTGGGCGCATGAGTGTACAGGTAGCGAAAAGCGCCGGCTTTTGCTTCGGCGTGAACCGGGCGGTGGAGCTGGTCCAGTCTGCCGCCGGGGCAGGAAAGCGGACTTTTACGCTGGGTCCCATCATTCACAACCGCCATGTGGTGGAGCAGTTCCGAAAGGACGGCATCGGGGTCATCGATTCCCCGGAGCAGGCCCGCCCGGGGGATACGGTGATCATTCGTTCCCACGGTGTCAGCCGGGAGGTTTTTGAACGGCTGACTGCCACCGGGGCGGAGATCATCGATGCCACCTGTCCCTTTGTCAAGCGGATCCACGGTCTGGTGAGCCAGGCGGAGGCGGAAGGCCGTCTTCCCATCATCATCGGCACCCCCACCCACCCGGAGGTGGAGGGAATCGCCGGCTGGTGCGGGGATTGCCGGATTTTTGACGGACCGGAGGCGCTGATGCGGTGGGTCGCAGAGGAGCAAATTGACCCGAATATGCCAATTTGTATGGTTTCACAAACAACTTCCACTGAAAGTTTGTGGAAATTATGCAGAGATTTTGCAAAAAAACAGTTTACTAACTTGAAAATATTTGATACAATATGTAAGGCGACTGAAGATAGGCAAACCGAAGCGGCTGAGCTCAGCCGGAAATGCCAGGCTATGGTGGTGGTTGGAGACGCGAAAAGCTCCAATACCGGCCGGCTGGCCATGATTTGCCGTGAATACTGCGACCGTGTAGCTCTTGTTGACGATGCCAGCGAACTGGAGCCCGCGTTTTTCGCCGGTATCTCTGATGTTGGAATCACGGCTGGTGCGTCCACACCGGCGTGGATTATAAAGGAGGTCAACAAGACTATGAGCGAAATTACCAATGTTGAGGCTGTACAGGAGGAGAACTTTGCTGAACTTCTCGAGCAGTCCATCAAGACTTTAAATACAGGAGATAAGGTTATCGGCACCGTTACCGGGATCGGCAATACCGAGGTCCAGGTTGATCTGGGCACCAAGCATGCCGGTTACATTCCTTATGATGAAGTCAGCACCGATCCTTCCGTAAAGCCCGAGGACATTCTGAAGGTCGGCGATCAGATCGAAGTCTTTGTGGTTCGCGTGAACGACCAGGAAGGCACCGTGCAGCTGTCCAAGAAGAAGCTGGACGGCATGAAGGTTTGGGACGAGATGGCGGAGCTCGTGGAGAACAAGACCACCATCGATGCCGTCATCACCGAAGAGAACAAGGGCGGCCTGGTGGCCAATGTGAAGGGCGTCCGGGTGTTCATCCCCGCTTCCCAGTCCGGCGTTGCCAAGGGCGGCGATATGGCTGGCATGGTGGGCAAGCCCGTGCAGCTGAAGATTACCGAGGTCAACCGTGCCCGCCGCCGTGCCATCGGCTCCATCCGTGCCGTGAACGCGGAGAACCGCAAGGCTGCTCAGGAGAAGATCTGGAGCGAGATCGAGGTTGGCAAGAAGTACCACGGCGTTGTGAAGTCCCTCACTTCCTACGGCGCGTTTGTTGACATCGGAGGCGTGGACGGCATGGTTCACGTTTCCGAGCTGAGCTGGAACCGCATCAAGACCCCCGCTGACGTGGTCAAGGTGGGCGACGAGATCGATGTTTACGTCATCTCCTTCGACCCCGAGAAGCACAAGATTTCTCTGGGCTACAAGACCGCTGAGATGAATCCCTGGAACCAGTTCATGACCAACTACAGCATTGGTGATGTGGTGGATGCCAAGGTGGTCAAGCTGATGACCTTCGGTGCCTTTGCCGAGATTCTGCCCGGCGTGGACGGCTTGATTCACATTTCCCAGATCGCTGACCGCCGCATCGGCAAGCCCGAGGATGTGCTGTCCGAGGGTCAGGACGTGAAGGTGAAGATCACCGACGTGGATTCCGAGAACAAGCGCATCTCCCTGTCCATCCGCGCTCTGCTGGAGGACGGCGAGGAGACCGACGCCGAGTAATCCGTTTTCCCAATAATCATACCGGGGTAGTCTTTCTGCCCCGGTATTCTTTATAAAAGCCTTGGCAAGGCACAAATGGGGAGGTATGATCACTGACAATTGACAACTGTCAATTGTCAATTGTCAATTCGATAACACCTTGCGATCCGATTTCTTTTTGAAAGGACGATATTTCAATGGTCAAGCACATCATTTTCTTCACCCTGAAGGCGGATGCGGACAAGGCTGCCGTCATTGCTGCCGCCGAAAACGCCCTGATGCCCCTGGTGGGCAGAATCCCCGGCCTTATGAAGATGGAGGTCAGAAAGACCTTCTGCGGCCCGGATTTTGTGTTGTATTCCGAGTTTGAATCCCGGGAGGCCCTGGAGCTTTATGCCGATCACCCCCTGCACGTGGAAGCCAAAGGTCGGTTTTTCCCCTGGGTGGAGGGCCGCGTTGCCGCGGACTATATTGTATAAGGAGAAAAAGATATGAAAGCAATCGTAACCGTAGTGGGCAAGGACCGGGTGGGCATCATTGCCGCTGTCTGCGCCAAGCTGGCAGAGTTCAATGTCAACGTGCTGGACATCAGCCAGACCGTCATGCAGGGCTACTTCACCATGATGATGGCCGTGGAGGTCTCCCAGTGCAATGTGCCTGTGGCTGAGCTGGCAAAATCCATGGAAGCCGTCGGCGGGGACATGGGCCTGTCCATCCGGGTCCAGCGGGAAGATATTTTCCAGTCCATGCACCGGATTTGAGGGAACGCCATGCTGGATCAAAAGGATATTCTGTCCACTCTGGACATGATCGACAATCAGCACCTGGATATTCGCACCATCACCATGGGCATCAGCCTCCTGGACTGCGCGGACAGCGATCTGACCGCCTGCTGTGAGAAAATCTACAACAAAATCACCCGCTGCGCCAAGGATCTGGTGAAGGTAGGGGAGGAGATTGAGGCCGAATTCGGCATTCCCATTGTGAACAAGCGGATTTCTGTCACCCCCATTTCCCTGGTAGCCGCTGCCTGCCAGGCGGACTCCTATGTGGAGATTGCCAAAACCCTGGATGCCGCGGCAAAGAAATGCGGCGTCAATTTCATCGGCGGCTTTTCCGCTCTGGTGCAGAAGGGCGCTACGGAAAGCGACTGGAAGCTGATCCGTTCCATTCCCGAGGCCATGGCCTCCACGGACATGGTCTGCGCCAGCGTCAACGTAGGCTCTACCAAGGCCGGTATCAACATGGACGCCGTTGCGGAAATGGGCCGGGTGGTGAAGAAAACCGCCGAGCTGACCAAAGAGAACGACTGCCTGGGCTGTGCCAAGCTGGTGGTGTTTGCCAACGCGGTGGAGGATAACCCCTTTATGGCCGGCGCCTTTCACGGCGTAGGCGAGCCGGAGTGCGTCATCAATGTGGGCGTTTCCGGTCCCGGCGTGGTGTACCATGCCCTCCAGGGTGTGAAGGGCCAGCCCTTTGACGTGGTGGCGGAGACCGTGAAAAAGACCGCCTTTCGGGTCACCCGTATGGGCCAGCTGGTGGGCGTGGAGGCTTCCCGCCGGTTGGGTGTGCCCTTCGGGATTGTGGACCTGAGCCTGGCCCCCACCCCGGCCATCGGTGATTCCGTCGCCCGGATTCTGGAGGAAATGGGGCTGGAGTCCTGCGGTACCCACGGCACCACTGCCGCTCTGGCCCTGCTGAACGACGCGGTCAAGAAAGGCGGCGTCATGGCCTCCAACCATGTGGGCGGCCTCAGCGGCGCGTTCATCCCCGTTTCCGAGGATGAGGGCATGATTGCCGCGGCGGAAAAGGGCACCCTGGTCATCGATAAGCTGGAAGCCATGACCTGTGTCTGCTCCGTGGGCCTGGATATGATCGCCGTGCCCGGGGATACCAGTGCGGCTACCATTTCCGCCATCATCGCCGATGAGGCGGCCATCGGTATGGTCAATACCAAGACCACCGCCGTCCGAATCATCCCGGCCCTGGGTAAGACCGTGGGCGACCGGGTGGAGATGGGCGGTCTGCTTGGCTCCGCTCCCGTGATGCCGGTGCACAGCCAGAGCAGCGAAGCCTTTATCGCCCGGGGCGGCCGGATCCCCGCGCCCCTGCAGAGCCTGAAGAACTAAGGCAACACCGCACAATGGGAGCTGCGGGCTTCGGCGGATCTTTTGCCCCAATCGTGCAGTATGAAAAATGGGAAAT
>SAMEA3663230__coassemble_571_pt1 | contig 53334 bp, 54 predicted proteins | sample SAMEA3663230__metabat2_low_PE_017 | metagenome-assembled genome bin SAMEA3663230 (sample SAMEA3663230) | pig gut metagenome | biome: pig gut; feature: pig-associated habitat; material: faeces | place: China | collected 2013
TTGTCTGGACAACTCAACCTTAGCACATGCCATCCCTATTCGCTATTCTTTTTTTACTTTCATTTGTCACACATCATTGTAACACCTACAAAATTTCCATTTTTGCTTTTCATGATTCCACAAAAGAAAAAGGGGGGAACCTCCTGTCAGATCGTAAAGAGCCTCTCAGCGTTCGGTGCGTCAGCAGCGAATGGAGTCTGAATCATTTTCTGTCAGGACATGTGCCTGACAGAAAACACATCTCAGGCTGCAAGCGCGGTGCGTCGCGCAGCGAATCGAATGGAACCATTGCCAGTGGCAATTGCTCAAAAATATATGGAATTTGGTCGCCTGCGGCGAACAAATGATACGCGCAGCAGACTGCAAAAACTGGCGGAAAAGCCCGAAGGGATTTTCCGCCAAGTTGAAACAGGGGGATAACCTTCTGTTTCTTCCGTATTTACAACTTATCAAGAAGATTTTGAATATCTTCCGGTGTAAACTCGTACACATGGTCGCAGAACTGGCACTCCACCGGGAAGGTCTTTCCCTCATCCCGGATTTCCGACAGTTCCTTCCTGCCCAGGCTGATCAGCGCCTGCTCCACCCGGTCCCGGCTGCAATAGCACCTGTACTCCACTTCTGTCGTTTCCATGAACACCACACCCAGGTCCCCGCAGACCTGCCCCAGGATGTCCTCCGGTGTGAGGCCCGCCTCCAGCATGGGTGTTACGGCGCCGGCCTTGCGGATGCCCGCTTCCAATCTGTCAATAATGTCCTCCGGGGCGCCGGGCAGCAGCTGGATCAGGTAACCGCCGGCCACCTTGACGCTTCTGTCCCGATCCACCAGCACACCCAGGGCGCAGGCCGTGGGAATCTGCTCGCTCTGAACAAAATAGGCAGTTACATCGTCGCCGATCTCACCGGAAACCAGCTGAACGGAACCGATATAGGGTTCCTTCATCTGCAAATCCCGGATCACCGTCAAGGTGCCGTCGGTGCCTACGGTGGCTCCCACGTCCAGCTTTCCGGGATACTTTTCCACCAGGGGCACATTGGGTTCCGTAACGCAGCCCCGCACATTGCCCAGGGCATCGGACACCACGGTAATGGTGCCGATGGGCCCGCCGCCCCGGATTTGCAGCGTCATGGAGCCGTTTTCCACCTTCTGCATATTGCCCATCAGGGACGCGGCCGTCAGCGCCCGTCCAAAGGCCGCAGTGGCATTGGGCGTGGTCTTCTGGATCCGGGCCCCCCGCTGCACCAGCTGGGTCGAACGGATGGCCGCAACCTTTACAAAGCCATCCATGCTCATTCCACGAACCAAATAGTCCTTCATTTCACAATTCCCTTTCTCGCTTTGATGTAGATCCGCTGCTCCCCCGGCTCCGGATCGGAAAGCTTCCGGTCCCCATAGACCCGGATCCGGGTAAAGCCCGCCTCCCGCAGCCAGTCGGTGAGCTGTTGGGCGGAATAGGCATACTCCCGGTGCTCCTCAAAGGAGCGGACCCAGCGCTTGCCATCCCGCTGGAACAGGTCCATTCCGTAGGAGCAGATATTGGTTTCCTCGTCAAACCGGCCCCGCCAGACACAGTAAACGTCATCGTCCTCATCCAGAAACACCTGACCGTCCATGGCCCGAAGCTTTTCCGGAGTGTTCACATCGAAGACGAACAGTCCGCCGGGGTTCAGCGCCCGGTAAATCCGGCGGATGGCCTGACGGCACCGGTCGGGCTCGGTGATGTAATCCAGGCTGTCCAGGGCGCACACCGCCAGGTCAACGGCCTTATAGAGCTTCAGCTTGTCCAGGCTCTGGCAGATATACCGGGGGGGATTGTCCATATCCGCCGTTTTCAGCTGGGCCTGGGTCAGCATATCCTCCGACAGGTCCACACCGATGGTTGGAATTCCCTGTTTTGCCAGCAGCTGTGCAACGGAGCCCGTGCCGCAGGCCAGATCCACAGCGGAACGGGGATGTATCCCTTCCTTCTCCATAATCTGCCGGTAGAAGTCCACCACAGCCCTGTAATCCACATCATTTGTCAGACGGTCATAGCTGGCAGCCAGCGCTTTGTAGGCGTCCATAATTCCTCCATAAAAAGCATCCCGACCCCAGGGGCCGGGATGCTTTGGTGTGTTATCTCTTGAAAATGCTGAAGACCTCGTCGATGTCGCTGATGTCAGCGGGCTTGACGGGCTTCTGTGTACCGGCCAGAGGTGCGCCGATCTCGTCGACGGGATTCACAGCGGCGGAAGCCTTGGGCGCAAAGCCGGCGGAGCCGCCCTCAAAACCGGTGGCGATGACGGTAACCCGCATCTCATCCTGGCAGGAATCGGAGCAGGTGGCGCCGAAGATGATGTTCGCGTCGGGGTTGGCGGCCTCCTGCACGATACCGGCAGCGGTCTCCACATCGTCCAGGGTCATCTCCGCGGAGCCGGTGATGTTGATCAGCACACCGGTAGCGCCGTTGATGGAGGTTTCCAGCAGGGGGCTGGAAACGGCAGCGGTGGCAGCCTGCTCTGCTTTCTCCCGACCGGAGGCGGTACCGACACCCATGTGGGCACGGCCGGCGGCCTTCATAACGGCGGAAACGTCGGCAAAGTCCAGGTTGATGATTACGTTCTTGGAGAAGCCCACCAGTTCGGAAATGGAGGTTACAGCCTGCTTCAGAACATCGTCCGCGATGCCGAAGGCGTTGGCAAAGGTGATCTTCTGGTCGGTCACATACTTCAGCCGGTCGTTGGGAATGATAATCAGGGAATCCACCTTGTCCTTCAGATCGTTGATGCCCTGCTCTGCCTGACGCATCCGGTTGGCGCCCTCAAACTTGAAGGGCTTGGTCACAACACCCACGGTGAGAATCCCGGCCTCGTGGGCCAGCTCAGCCACCACGGGAGCCGCACCGGTGCCGGTGCCGCCGCCCATACCGGCGGTGATGAAGACCATGTCCGTTCCCTCCAGCGCCTGAGCCAGAATGGCCCGGCTTTCCTCCGCGGACTTCTTGCCCACCTCGGGCTTGGAACCGGCGCCCATACCGCCGGTGAGCTTTTCGCCGATCTGCACCTTATTCTTGCAGACAGATTTGTTGAGGTCCTGCTTATCTGTATTCACGGCGACAAATTCCACGCCGTTGACACCGGCATCGATCATCCGGTTGATAACATTGTTGCCTGCGCCGCCAACGCCGATCACCTTGATCTTGACAACGCGATCCTGAATGGTTTCAGACATACATTCTTTCCTCCTATGTATCTTTTTGCAGCTTGAGCCGGAACGCTTCTGCATAATTCGTAAATTGCACCTTTCTATTTTAGCTTGTATTTTGAAATTGGTCAATAGAAAATCTTTGAATTCCCGAAAAAAATCCGATAAATACAGCCTCAACCGGCCTGTTTCGGGGCTCCAAAAGGGTTATTCAAAGGGCGTTAGAGCCACCCGATTCTCCCACTGGGTAAAACTGACATCCAAAATACCGGTCTGATAGTCGCTCATCTGCAAAATTGCATCATACATACAGGCAATCTTGTAGCTCAGGTTCGCGCTGTCGCCCAGCATCACCTGGTAACGGGAACCGTACCACAGAACAATATCATCCACCTGAGTTACATCCACACTGGCGGCGCCGCCTACAATATCGTTGGCCTCCAGCGCTTTGAGAATCTGCTGGGCCACGGCCATGCGCTCCGCGCCGGTGACCACAATGGGCGCCACGGTGGGCATGGTCTCCTCCCCGGGTTCGGTTTCCACGGTTTCCGCCTGGATTTCCGTGGGAACGCCGATGTCTCCCACCTTGGGGGCGGAAAGGGTCAGCCCCAGAACCTGGGTGTAGTTTCCGGCCACGGAATTGTTGATCATCTCCGTCACCTTGGCGTCGGAGTCCATCAGCCACCAGGTTCCCTGGTCGTCCTTGATGGCGTAGGCAACATTGCCCTCTTCTATCTCAATATTAACCGTATCCGGTAGTTTTATTCCAATTCTTACTTTTTTTACATAGGGCAGATTTGCCAGAATCTGGCTGGTGGCCCGGGCACGGCTCAAGGTCAAAAGGTTGTCTCCCTTGGAGATGCCGGAGGCCTCCACAATAGACCAGGGCTGGTATACCTCCGCTCCGGAAACCGTGATTCTGCCCACCTTGAAGAAGATGGACAGGCCGACCATCAGGGCAACCACCACCGTCAGGACGGAAATCAGCTGAACAATCAGCCGGTCCCGGTTGAAGGCCGCGGGCTGGGTATAGATGACCGCAGGCGTATTGAACCGGTTCTGTTTTCGGTGGCGCTTTTCTTCCTCCGCCTGACGGCGGGCCCGGCGCTGCCTGGCAAGATCCGAATCCTCGGCGAAGCTGTCCTTGTTGTAGCGTACCCGCTCAAACCACTTGAGCACCGGATTCTGATCGGAGAAAAAGGCTCTCAGGTCGGAAGAACGCTGGGCCTTTTTCCGCTCATTGGCCCGGCGGTAGGGCTGATAGCCCGAATCTCCCCGGCTCCGTACGGTGGTGTCTGCCGGTTTCTTTTTCCGGCTGTCCGCCCCGGAGGGCTTTCGGGCCGGCTGCCGGGCAGGTTCTTTCGTTCCGGCAGGTCTGTCCAGGTTTCCGCGGCGGGGCTGTTCCGGTTCTCCGGTTCGCCGGGGCCGCTGGGGCTGACCGGTCCGGGCAGGCTCCCCCTGCCGGGGGCCGGCGGTGCCGGGTTTGCCTGTCTGGGACCGGGGTCCGGGAGTCTGGGGCTGCCGCGCCCCGGCCGGGGTCCGGCTATGCTCCTGGGAAGGCGCTTTTGGGGGCGGATTCTGCTGCCGCTGAGGGCCGTTTCCCGCCGCATTCCGTTCGGGCCTTTGAGGGCGCTGCTTTTCCGGCTGTGCCCCCGCCGGCTTTCGGTTGGGAGCGGAACCTGTCCGGGGAACCGGCCGCTGAGGCCGCCCTCCGGCGCTGACGCCATCCATCTTCGGCGGCTGGACGCGGCCGGGCGCAGCCCCGGAGTCTTGCCGGTTCTGCGTGCCCTTTTCTGCCTGGCCCGGCTGCGGGGTGGCTCCGCTCTTGTCGTTTGTATCCATTCTATGTTCCTCCTGAGGGGGTGTCCGGAAAATTACCGTTCCTTGACAAGGCCCTCTACGATGTCGCAAATCCGCTGGGTGGAGTCAAGGCGAACCATGGACCTCAGGGTTTTGCTCATGTCTTCTCTACGCTGGGGGTCCGCCAGCAGTGCCTGGATCTCCTCCATCACCCGGCGGGCGGTACAGTCCTTTTCCAGAATGGTCACGGCGGCATTCCGGTCGGACAGCACTCTGGCGTTGTGCTCCTGGTGATTGTTGGTCACGTTGGGAGAGGGAATCAAAATAGCCGGCGTACCGGATACGGCGATCTCATTGCAGGTCGCGGCGCCGGATCGGCTGATGACCACATCCGCTGCCGCCATCTCCAGGGGCATATCATAGATATACTCCCGCAGGTCGATGGCGGAGGTGTGGGGCAGGTCCAGCCCGTCCTTTTCCAGAAGCTCCGGCATCCACTCCCAGCCGAAGCCGCCGGTGGCATGGACATGATGGAAGGGGAAGCCCGCTTCCTTTTCCATACAGAACAGCTCCGCCACCATCTCGTTCATGCGCTTGGCGCCCAGGCTGCCGAAGGCGGAGAGCACCACGGGGCCGTCGCCCAGCCCCAGCTTCTGCCGGGCGGATTTCTTGTCCTCGTACAGGAAATCCTGCTGAATGGGCATGCCCACCACCTCCACCCTTTCGGGATGGGCATAGCAGGCCACGCTCTCTTCAAAGGCCACCAGCACCCGGGTTGCCCGCCGGGCTGCCATTTTGGTGGTCACTCCGGGAACGGCGTTGCTTTCATGGACGCAGGTGGGAATGCCCATTTTGCTTCCGGCGTACAGAGCCGGGAAACTGGCGTAGCCCCCGGTACCGATGATCACATGGGGCCGAAACTCCCGGAAGATCTCCCTGCAGGTTTTGGTTGCCTTGCGCACACAGTCCACGGCGTGAAGGTTCTGCCTGAGTCCTTCCAGATTCTTTTTTCTGCTCAGGCCGGACCCGGGAAGGGTCCGCAGCTCATAGCCCGCCTGGGGCACCAGCTTTTCTTCCATGTGGCCCTGGGCACCGATAAACAGGATCTTGCAGTCCGGATGCCGCCGCCGCATTTCCCCCGCAATGGCAATGGCGGGATTGATGTGTCCGGCGGTTCCGCCGCAGGTAAAGATCAGATTCAAACCAATATCCTCCTGAATGCGCGCCTTTGTACCCAAAGATCCGGATGGTCACTGGGGGTATTCCCCCTTTTCCGGTTCCGCACAGGCTTTTCGGTACGGCGCGGGTTTTGTTTTTCTGCTCCCGTTTCGGGATATATTCAGCACGATTCCCATTTCCCCCAGATTCACCGCCAGCGCCGTGCCGCCGTAGGAAAAAAAGGGCAGCGCGATGCCGGTGGAGGGAAGCAGGTTCGTGACAACACACAAATTAAGACAGGTCTGCACCGCGATCAGGGTCACAAGCCCCGCGGCAAAAACGGTGGAAAACCGGTCCCGGGCCTTCAGCGCAATGCGGTAGCCCCGGCCGATCAGCAGAGCCAGCAGCACCATAATGGCAAGGGCGCCCAGAAGGCCCAGCTCTTCACAGGCAATGGCGAAGATATAGTCGTTGTACTGAAAAGGCAGATACAGATATTTCTGTCTGCTTTTTCCGTAGCCCAGGCCCAGCACGCCGCCGGAACCGATGGCGTAAAGGGACTGCAAAATCTGGTAGCCCGTGTCTCCGGGGTCCAGCTCCGGGTGAAGCCAGGCGGAGATCCGATCCCCGGCATAGCCCATCAGCCGGACGTAAACCAGTAAAAATACCACGGCGCCGCCCACCCCAAGGGCGATCCAGCGCAGCCGGGTCCCCGCGATAAACATCATCACCACGGCCACCATACCCATAAGCATAATGGCACTCAGGTGTTTTTCCAGTGCCAGCGGCACCAGAATGCCCAAAAGGGCCGTGCCGAAACCCAGCACCCCGTAGCGGAAGGTCCGGCATTTTTCGCCGTAGTTTGCCGTCAGCCGGGCAAACACCAGAATTTCGGTAAATTTCGCGATTTCAGAGGGCTGAAACTGGATGCCCGCCAGGGAAATCCAGCGTTTTGCCCCGTTTACCTCCTGGCCCACCACCAGCACGCTGAGCAGAAGCACAATGCTGATGCCGTAAAGTGGCCAGGCAAACCGATACCACAGCCCCGCCGGGATCCGGCTGAAGCCATACATAGCAGCGATGCCCAGAACGGCGCATACCGCCTGCTTTTGCAGGTACTTGGTGGTGATGGCATAGCCCGTATCATAGGCGCTCTGGGCAGAGCTGGCGGAATACAGCACCGCCAGGCCCACAGCCAGCAGCAGCAGTGTAAGAATCAGGAAGGGAAGATCCATCCGTTCGCCGGTTTCCCGGCGGTCCTCTTTGGCAAGCAGATTCCGCTCTGCCGCCATAGAACGCTCCTTTCGGTTACCGGAGGCTGGAAATGCTCAGCCAGGCCACCACACACATGAGGGCGGAAACCGCGCTGAATACCAGCACGATCTTCTCCTCTTTCCAGCCGCACATCTCGAAATGGTGATGGATGGGGGCCATTTTAAACAGCCGCTTGCCGTGGGTTGCCCGGAAATAGGCAACCTGAATGATGTCCGACATGGTTTCCACAATGTATACAAAGCCCGCGAAAATCAGCACCAGAGGAATGTCCAGAGCAAAGGCAAGTCCGCAGACCACGCCCCCCAGGAACAGGGAGCCGGTATCGCCCATAAACGCCTTGGCGGGATGCCAGTTGAATTTCAGAAAGGCCAGCAGGCCGCCCACCAGGGCCGCCGGCAGGACAGCCGCGTCCATCCGGTCCATGGCCACGGCGGCAAAGGTGAAGAACAGCAGCACAGGAATGGTCACGGAGCTGCTCAGGCCGTCCACGCCATCGGTGAGGTTTACGGAGTTGACACAGCCCACGATGACAAACATACCGAAAATACCGTAGACAATGGGAGGAATAAAATATCGCTCCCCCAGGAAGGGAATATACAGGTCGCAGGTCAGAATGCCGCTCATATACAGCACATACAGGAACACGCCGGAGACCGCGGCCTGCAGCATGGCCTTCTGAAACGCGGTCAGGCCCATGTCCCGGCGATTCTTCACCTTGCAGAAGTCATCCAAAAAGCCAATCATGGCAAAGCAGGTGGCCAGGGCAAAGACAAAGAAGGAGCTGTATTCCTGAATCCAGCGCAGATTGCCGATGATGCACACAAGACTGCCCAGAATAAACATCAGGCCCATCATCAGGGGTGTACCCGCCTTGCTGTTGTGCCAGGTGGGGCCGATGGAGCGGATGGACTGGCCGGCCTTCAGCGCCCGCAGCACAGGCAGCAGAAGATAGCCGAATAATCCGGATACGGCGGCGCAGGCAACGGCAGTGATAATCAAACGAATCATTGAGGATTTCCTCCGTTCAGGTCTTTTTGATAGTTCAGAAACTGGTCCAGGATGTTCTCCATATGCATTCCGCGGCTGCCCTTGAAGAGCAGCACATCTCCGGGCCTGGCAATCCGCTGCAGCTCGCACTGCAGCGCCGTCTGGTCAGAGAAAGCCAGAGCACGGCTGTCAGGCATACCGCCGGTGAGGCAGCCGCTGACCACCCGCGAGGCATTGGGGCCGTAGGCCAGCACCCAGTCAACCCGCTCGGCAGCAATGCGGCCAACCCGGTAGTGTTCCGCGGAGGCCCGGTCGCCCAGCTCCAGCATATCTCCCAGCACGGCAATTTTCCGGCCTTTTTTATCTCCCAGCACATGGAGGGACGCCTCCATGGATTCCGGGCCCGCATTGTAACAGTCTTTGATAAAGGTAAAGCCGAACCGGCAGAAGGTCTCCTGTCTGCCTGCCAGATTCTTGAAATTCAGCAGACTGGTCTGAATTTTTTCCGGAGGAACCCCCAGCTCCAGGCCCACGGCGATGGCCGCCATGGCGTCGCTGACGAAATGCCGCCCTTCCAGATGCATTTCCACCGGGAAGGAGCGCTCCCCCTGGTCCACCCGGAACCGGAGGAAGCCGTCTTCACTCCGGATGTCGCCGCAGCGGCAGGCGCAGCCCTCGTCGGAACCGAAATAGCGCACGGTCTGAGGAATTTCCTGGTCCAGATTGCGCAGCATCACGTCATCGCCGTTGAGCAGCAGCAGACCATCGGGGGCCATTCCTTCGGCGATCTCCATTTTGGCCTTCAGAATGCCGGAAACGGTACCCAGGAATTCAATGTGGGCCGTTCCGATGTTGACGATTACCGCCACATCCGGCTTTCCGATCTGGGAAAGGTAGGCCATTTCCCGGAAATGGTTCATGCCCATTTCCAGCACGGCCACCTGGGTATCCTCCGGCATGGCCAAAATGGCCATGGGCATGCCGATGTCGTTGTTGTGGTTTGCCGGGGTCTTGGCGGTGCGGAAGGTACTTTCCAGCACGGCGGCCACCATTTCCTTCGTGGTGCTTTTTCCCACGGAGCCGGTGATGCCCACCACCTTCATGGACAGCCTTTGCCGCTCTCCGGCGGCAATTTTCCCCAGGGCAATCCGGGTATCCTCCACCACAATGGCGGGATAGTCCCCCGTGACCCGGCTGCACAGCACGGCAGCCGCGCCTTTTTCCATGGCAGCGGGGACAAACGCGTTGCCGTCCCGGGCGCCCTGGAGGGCTACAAACAGCTGTCCCTTCTGAAGAAGCCGGGTATCGTTGCTGGCTCCCAGAAATTCCACATTTTCATATTTCTCTTCCACGAAGCCGCCGCACCAGGCGGCAGCCTGCTTCAGGGTGATTTTACTCATGACGGTTCCTCAATTCCAGCAGGGCATCCCGGACTTCTTCCCGCTCGTCCAGATGATTTTTATGGCCGCCGATATCCTGATAGGTCTCATGGCCTTTTCCTGCCAATACTATTATATCATCTTTTTCCGCAATGTCCAGTGCATATCTGATGGCCTTTCTCCGGTCCTCAATCACAGTATATTCTCCCATGCCCGGTTCTACGCCGGCAAGAATATCCCGGATGATGGCCATGGGCTCCTCCGTGCGGGGATTGTCCGAGGTGATGACCGCAATATCCGATTTCTTCACGCCGATGGCGCCCATGATGGGCCGTTTGATGGGATCCCGGTCGCCGCCGCAGCCGAAAACGGAAATGAGTCTTCCCTTGCAGAAGTCCCGGACGGAGGAGAGCACGTTTTCCAGGCCATCCGGCGTGTGGGCATAGTCAATCAGCACCGTATAGGGCATGCCCGGGGTGGGCACCACCTCAATGCGGCCCTTGACACCGGCAACGTTTCTCAGGGACGCGGCGCAGTCCTCCAGAGAAATCCCCAGCTCCCTGGCGCAGCCCAGCACCGTCAGTGCGTTGTAAACCGTAAACCTTCCGGGAATGGGCACCTGAACGTCCACATTGCCTACGGTAAAGCGCACGCCGGTGGCATGGAGCTCCACCCGCTCCGCCTTCAGCATGGCATCCCCGTGCTCCGCCACGGTGAGCACCGGGCAGCATGCCCCGGCCATCATCCGTCCGGCGTAAGGATCGTCCGCGTTGATGACCGCGTGGTCGCAGCGGGCGAACAGCTCCGCCTTGGTATCGCAGTAGGCATCCATGGTTTTGTGGAAATCCAAATGGTCCTCCGTCAGATTGGTAAAGGCCGCCACCGTGTAGTGGATACCGCCGATACGGTCCAGGGCGATGGCGTGGCTGGAAACCTCCATCACCACATATTGGCATCCGGCAGCGTACATCTGCGCAAACAGCTCCTGCAATTCCAGACTGTCCGGGGTGGTGCGCTCGGAGGCGACGGGCCGGGAGCCGATGAGATTTCCCATGGTGCCCACCAGCCCCACCTTGGCCCCCAGCACGGTTTCCAGCACATTCTTCAGCAGCAGGGTGACGGAGGTTTTTCCGTTGGTGCCGGTGATGCCGATGATCTTCATTTTGTCGGCGGGGCGGCCGTAGAAGTTGCAGGCAATCCGGGCAAGGGCCTGCCGGTCGGAGGGCACCAGCACATAGGGCACATCCTCCCGGGGTTTTTGGGCCGTCACCACCACCCGTGCCCCCTTTTCCATTGCCATGGGAATAAACCGGTTGCCGTCGGCGGCAAAGCCGGAAATGGCCGCGAACAGGCCCCCTTCGGTTACCTTCCGGGAATCATAGGCAACGGAGGAAATCTCCATGCTGAGGTCCGCGCGGCACTCCGTCACGTCCACATCCTGTAAAAGCGCTTCCAGTTTCATAGCTTCCTCCTGTATCTTTGGTGCCTCAATCCGAGGCGGAAACGTCCGCAAAGCGTACACGGACAGTATTTCCGATAAGCGTTGTTTCTCCAGGGGCCGGCTCCTGGCTCACGGCGATTCCCAAAAGCTCCGGGTTGCCGTCCGGCAGGATGGAAAGCCCCAGCTGTCCTGCCAGAGCCGTGCACTGCTGGCGGTTTTTCCCCCTCAGATCCGGCACGGTTACCTGCCGGCTCTCCGGGCCGGTATCCAGGTACAGCAGCACCTGACCGGTGCCCGGCAGCTGCTGTCCCGCCTCCGGAACCTGCTGGACAACCGACTCTCCGCTGCCCAGTATCCGGCAGGAGATGCCCTGGGTCTTCGCCAGATGCTCCGCGTCTTTCCGGGTCAGTCCCCGGTAATCCTCCAGGGTTACCTCCCGGGCAGCCGCGTCCTCCGGTTCATAGCACCGCTCCACCCCCAGGTAGGGCAGAATGTCTCCCATCACGGCCCCCACGGTGGGCGCCGCCATAACGCCGCCGGAAATATAGATACCGGTGCTGCGGGAGGGTGTATCCAGAGCCGCCAGTACAATATACTCCGGATCGTCCATTGGCGCAATCCCCACAAAGGAAACAATTTTATCCAGCACCCGCTGGCCGTTCTCGTCGAATACGTCGATTTTTTCACTGGTTCCCGTCTTTCCCCCAATGGAAAAGCCGGTGACATTGGCGTTTTTGGCCGTTCCCTCCGTCACCACGGAGCGAATAAGGGTCCGCATGGTTTCGGAGGTTTCCAGCTTGATGGTTCTGCGCACCACGGTGGGTTCCTGCAAAAATACGGTTTTTCCCTGGGCATCCTGGATTTCGGATACAATGTAGGGCTCCAGCAGCGTTCCCCCGTTGACCACCGAGGCAATGGCCCGGACCAGCTGCAAGGGGGTGATTTTAAAGGTCTGGCCGAAGGAGCCGGAGGTCAGGGACGCGGTGCCCCATTTGTCCGTATTGGTGACCAGGGCCTTGTCAAAGAAAACGCCCTTGCTCTCGCCGGAAAGGTCGATGCCGGTTTTTTCCAGAATGCCGAAATTCTTGACATAGTCGTAAAACCGCTGGCCTCCCAGCTTCAGGGCGATATGGGCAAAGGCCAGGTTGCAGGAATTCTGCAGTGCCTGGGGAGTCTTTTCCGCGCCGTGTCCGGCAGAGCGCCAGCAGTGCAGCAACTGGGACCGGCCCGGGATCTTCTCCGCACCGCGGCAGTAAAAGGAGGTTTCCAGATCGATGGCCCCACAGTCCAGAGCCGCCGCCATGGTCAGCACCTTGAAGGTGGATCCGGGCTCATAGCCATCGGAGAGCACCCGGTTCCGCCACTGCTTCAGCCGGGCCTTGCCCAGCTCCTCCCGGTAGCGCTGCCTGAGGGCGGTGTACGCTTCGCTTCCTTCCGGGCAGGCAAGATATTGGGCCCGCAGTTCCTCCAGCTCCGCCGAAACAGCGGGATCGGCAACGGTCTGGTAGTTGTTGGGATCAAAGTTTCCCAGGGTTGCCATGGCCAGAATCTCCCCGGTTTTGCAGTTCATAACCAGGCCGAAGGCTCCGTTTTGCACATCGTAGCGGGTTATGGCCTCCTGAAGCCGGTTTTCCAGGCACCCCTGAACGGTGGTATCCAGGGTCAGGATCACATTGCAGGCCCCGGAGGCCTTCACCAGATTTTCATAGGAATAGGGCATATCCATTTCGTTATTGCCCTTTGTGGTCACAACTTTCCCGGGCCTGCCGGAAAGGAAGCTGTCGTAGGCGGCCTCCACCCCTTCACAGCCCTGGCCGGAAATATTGGTAAAGCCGATGACCTGGGACGCCAGGCTTCCGTAGGGATAGCTCCTCCGGGAGGAGGGCTCCAGGTGCACCCCGGATATCTCCTCCCGGGCTATGTACGCCCGGATTTCATCGGCTGTCTCCCCCTCAATGCCTCCCGCCACCTGCTTATACCGGAGGCGGGTATCCCGGCTCTGCTCCAGAATCCACTGGGGATCCTTTTCCAGGAGTTTACCCAGAAAGGCGGAGAGCTTGAAAAGGTCCGCTCCGGACTGCTTCAGCTCATGGGGATCCAGGTAGACATTTTCCACGCCCACGGTGGATGCCAGAATGTTCATGTTCCGGTCATACACCGTCCCCCGCTCTGACAGCACCGGGGTGGACCGGGTCTGATTGTTCAGGGCCTTGGCGGTGTAGTAGCCGTAATCCACCACCATCAGCCGCAGAAGCCGGGCGGCAATGGGCAGAAACGCCAGTACCCCCAGCACCAGCGCCGCCAGGCGGATGCGCAGGTGCTGCCCGCTGTCCATCCGGACCCGGCGAAAGGTCTTCGCGTTGGTTTTTTTCATGGCTCCCGGTCCTTCCGGCAGCCGGATGTTCAGAATGGGCAGCAAGGGAAACCCTCGCCGCCCATTCGCAGCTGCCGCTTAAAGTGTATGACCGGGATTGGCTGTTATGATATGCTTCCAATCTCCCAATCCGTAAAAACCTCAGCCTTGCTCTCGTCTACACCACTCAGCAGCCCTTTTACAAACCAAACGAAATCCTCCCAGGCAGTGGGCTCTTCCGGCGTCCGGCCTACGGAAACAAAAATCTCCCTGTGTTCCAGATCCGCCGCCGGGACCATACCCAGCTTTTCCGCCTGGGCCTGCACCGCTTCCAGATTCAGGCTTGTGCGGTACAGATGCTCCAGCCTGGCGTTCTCCCGCTTGATGGCGGAGAGCTGCTCCGACTGGGCGTTGTACTGCTGCATGGCAGCCCGGAGCTGGAAAGCCCCCACCGCCAGCACCACCAGCATCAGAAGGGCCACAGCAATGCCGCACACCGCCACCGGGTCCACATAAACGCAGCGTTGGACTTCTGCTCTGGGCGCCCTGGGGAGAAGAGACTTCTTCTCTTTTTTCTTCCTGGCCTGCACCTCACTGCCATAGACATAAAACTGGCCGACATATTGAATAACAGGTTTTTGATCCATTTTCAATTCCTCCGGCGTTTCTCAGCGTTTCTGGCAAATGCGAAGCTTGGCGCTTCTGGCTCTGGGATTGCGCTCCAGCTCCTGGGGGGCAGACACGATGGGCTTGCGGGTCAGAATATCCACCTGGGGCTTCCGGCCGCAGACGCACACCGGAAATTCCGGCGGGCAGATGCAGCCCCTGGCCGCGGCGGCCATGGCATTTTTTACGATCCGGTCTTCCAGCGAATGGAAGGTGATCACCGCCAGCCGTCCGCCGGGATTCAGCAGGGGGATGGCGTCTTCCATGGCCTTTGCCACGGAATTCAGCTCGTCGTTCACCGCGATGCGGATCGCCTGGAAGCTGCGCTTGGCCGGATGCTGCTTTTCCCGCAGAGCGGCAGGCGGCATGGCCGAGCGGATCACATCTACCAGCTCCAGGGTGGTGCGGATGGGAGCCGTCTCCCGTCTGCGGACGATTGCCGAAGCAATGGCCGGGGCGTACCGCTCCTCGCCGTATTCGTATAGGATTTTTTTCAGTTCTTCATAGGACCAGGTGTTCACCACCGTGTCCGCGGTCAGGGCGTCACCGCCGTCCATGCGCATATCCAAAGGGGCGTCCGCCATGTAGGAAAAGCCCCGCTGGCCGTCGTCCAGCTGAGGGGAGGATACGCCCAAATCCAGTAGAATCCCATCCACACCGGAAATGCCCAGGCCCTCCAGCACGGAAGCCATCCGGCAGAAATTGGAATGCACCAGCGTCACCCGGTCCCCGTAGGGGGCCAGACGCTCTCCTGCCGCCTTCAGGGCAACCGGATCCCGGTCAATGCCGATGAGACGGCCGGTGGTCAGTCTTTCGGCAATCCGGCAGGAATGACCGGCGCCGCCCAGGGTACCGTCCACATAGATGCCCTCCGGGCGGATGTTCAGCCCGGTGACGCACTCCTCCAGGAGCACGGAAACGTGATGAAACCCGCTCATAGTCCGATTGCCTCCAGTGATGCCAGCAGCTTTTCGGGGGTAAGGTTCTCTTCCTCAAACCTGCGGAATTCCTCGCAGTCCCAGATCTCTGCCTGACCGGCACGGCCTACGATCATTACCTCCCGGTCGATGCCGGCATAGGACTGAAGAAAGGGTGTGAGCGCAAAGCGGAACTGCTTGTCGGGGCTGCACTGGGCCGCGTTCATGAAAATCAGGCTGGTGGCGCCGGCCCGCTGAGAAATGCTCAGATTGTTGTAGTTGTCGCTGAGCTTCTGCCACTCGGCAGCGGTATACACCGTGAGGCAGCGATGGCCGCAGTTGACGCCCAGGGTCACAAAAAAGCTTTCTCCCAGCTCTTCCCGGAGCTTCGCCGGGACGATCAGACGGTTTTTGTCGTCCATCCGGGCGGTGTACTTGCCGATCATTGCCTCATCTCCTCTCCCTTTTACTCCACTTTACATCCACTTTACTCCATTTTTGTACAGTATACTTCCTCGCCCGAAAAAAATCAATCTTTTTTTGTAGATTTCTACGGAGATGAACCGTTTTTTCCTGAATTTTCCGAATATTCAAACGTTTGTTTTATTATTTGACTAAGTCAGCACCACTTCTCCTTCTTCTATCCGCAGACGGATTTTCACCGGCTTTCTGCCGGAGCGCAGCAGGTAGGCGGCCAGTTTATCCTCCACCTGGGTCTGCACCAGCCGGCGCAGCTGCCGGGCGCCGCCGGGTCCCGTGCACCTTCCGGCCAGCTCCTGGGCCAGGCCCTGGGGGAACACCAGCTGCACGCCCAGGGAGGCGGCCCGGTTCGTCAGCTGCTGCAAGTATTTCTGGGCAATGGCCTCCATGGCCCCGGGGGACAGGGGATCAAAGCAGACAATCCCGTCCAAACGGCCCAGAAACTCCGGGGTAAAGGTCTGCCGCAGCGCTTCCTCCACCAGCCCCTTTTTCCCGTCGGAGCAGAAGCCCAGGCCCTCCCCCCGGAGGCTCCCCCCCGCATTGGAGGTCATAACCACAATGGCATTTTTGAAGCTGACCCGTCTGCCTGTGGAGTCCGTCAGCACGCCTTCCTCCATGATTTGCAGCAGCAGGCCCAGCACCTCCGGGTGGGCCTTTTCCAGCTCATCCAGCAGCACCAGACAGTAGGGTCTTCGGCGGACGGCCTCCGTCAGCTTTCCGCCCTCTTCAAAGCCCACATAGCCGGGAGGGGCGCCGATGAGCCGGGATACGGAGTGCTTTTCCATATACTCCGTCATATCCAGCCGGATCATGGCCTCCCGGCTTCCGTACACCTCCGCCGCCAGTGCCCTGCACAGCTCGGTTTTTCCCACACCGGTGGGACCGGCAAATAGCAGGCAGGCTCTGGGCCGGCTGGGGTCGTGGATGCCGCTGTAGCCCCGGCGCACCGCCGAGGCGGCTGTCTTCACCGCCCTGGTCTGGCCGCAGACATGACTGGACAGCAGCCCCTCCAGGTTCAGCAGCCGCTCCCGCTCTCCGGAGGTCAGCCGTCCCACGGGAATCCCCGTCCGGGCGGACACCACCCAGGCAATGTCGGAGGCGGTGACGGCCCTGGCCCGCTTCCCGTCCGGGGCGTGCTCCATCAGGGTCTGAACCCGGTCCCGCAGCTCCGCCGCTTTTTCAAACCGCCGCTCCCGCACCGCCTCGTGGAGCTCCTCCTCCAGAGCCTTCCGGGCGGTGGAGCCCCGGGCGCAGCAGGTTTCCTCCATTTTGGCCCGGGCAGCCCCCTCGTCCAGCAGATCGATGGCCTTATCCGGTAGGTTGAGCTCCGGAAGATACCGGACGGACAGCCGCACCGCCTCCTTCATGGCCTCGTCCGTAATCCGCAGGTGATGGTGCTTTTCCAGCCCCGGCTTCAGGGCCCGCAGAATCCCCAGGGCCGTTTCCGGGTCCGGCTCCTCCACGTTCACCGGCCGGAACCGCCGCTCCAGAGCCGCGTCCTTTTCAATATATTTCCGGTACTCCTCCCGGGTGGTTGCCCCCACCATCTGCAGTTCTCCCCGGCCCAGGGCAGGCTTCAGGATGTTCGCCGCGTCAATGGCCCCCTCCGCCGCCCCCGCGCCCACAATGGTGTGCATCTCATCCACAAAGAGAATCACATCCCCGCTGCGGCGGATTTCCGCCAAAACATCCCGGAGCCGTTCTTCAAACTCTCCCCGGTATTTGGTTCCCGCCACCAGGCTGGCCATGTTCAGGCTGTACAGCCGCTTGTCCTTTAGCTGGGGCGGCACGTTTCCCAGGGCCATCCGCTGGGCCAAGCCCTCGGCAATGGCCGTTTTCCCGACTCCCGGCTCCCCCACCAGGGCGGGATTGTTCTTATTCTTCCGGCAGAGAATGCCGATGACCATATCAATCTCCCTGTCCCTGCCGATCACCGGATCCATGGACACCGCTTTCTGGACCAGATCCTCACTGAATTGCTCCAACAGTTTCATATTGACCGCCTCCTTCTTTCGGTTCTCTCCGGAACCCCACTGCAAATAGTCCAGCGTATGGGTAAACAGCACATCGGTGCTGACGCCATAGGTTTTCAGCATTTCTCCGGCAGCGCAGTCCGTCTCCCGGGCCAGAGCCAGCAGAATATGTCCCGGCTCCACCTCCCGCTTTCCCTGATGTCTGGCCTCCCGGGCGGAAAGCCGCAGGATTTTTCTGGCCGCCCGGGTAAAGCCCTGGGGCAGGGGCAGGGATTGGTCCCCCCAGCCATACAGAAGGATGGTAAGGGCCTGGGCGCTTTCGCTCTCCAGTCCCAGGCACCGCAGCAGCTGTCCCGTCTCCCCGGGGGCCTCTCCCAGGGCCAGCAGCAGATGCACAGACCCTACATAGCTGTGCCCCATGCTTTTGGCCAGAGCGGCGCTTGCCCGAATCAGCTCCAGTGTGCGCGCGCTGTAGTGCATGTCCATTCCCCCTTTTCAGCTGGAAGTGTGGACAGCCCCGGGGGAAAATATACCTGATAAAAAATCATAAAAAAGAATTGCTTTTTTCCAAATCCATGTTAGAATATAGGTGCATTCGTTTAAATGCACACTCGAAACGACAATAGGAGGTGTTTTCCAATGGCTTACAATATTACCGATGCTTGCGTCAAGTGCGGTTCCTGCGCTGAGCAGTGCCCCGTAGAAGCTATCTCCGAGGGTGAGGACAAGTACGTAATCAACCCCGATGTCTGCGTCAGCTGCGGCTCCTGCGCCGATCAGTGCCCCGCCGAAGCAATCGAGGAAGGCTGATTCTCCGGAATCACGATCGGCCTGCGCCTATCGCGCAGGCCGATTTTTCTGAAAGAGGTGGCCAAATGGAGACACTTTTTAACGGCTTTACCCTGGAAATTCCCGAAAACGCTTTTCCCTTGAGCACGGACTCCATGGTTCTTGCCCACTTCGCGCGGCTGCCGAAAAATGCCCGGGTGCTGGACCTGGGTTCCGGCTGCGGCACCCTGGGCACCCTTCTGTGCGCCAAAGAAGACAGCTGCCGTGTCACCGGCATAGAGCTTTCAGAAAGCGCCCACCTGGCGGCCCTGGAAAACATCCGCCGCAACGGTCTTGACTCCCGTCTGGAAAGTATATGTGCCGATCTGCGGCAGATACCTGAGCGGATTCCCGCCGGCAGCTTTTCCTGCTGCGTCAGCAATCCCCCCTATTTTTCCGGCGGTCCGGCGGCCAGGCTCCTGCTTGCCCGGCGGGAGGACGGCTGCTCCCTGGAGGACCTTCTGAAAAGCGCCGCCTGGGCCCTCAAATACGGCGGGGATCTGTTCCTCGTGCACCGTCCGGAACGGCTGGGAGAGCTTTTGCGCCGGGCAGGTCCCTATCAGCTGGAGGCAAAGCGTCTGTGTCTGGTCCGCCATCGGCCCGGGACGGCTCCCAACCTGATTCTTTTGCAGCTGCGCAAGGGCGGAAAACCGGGGTTAACCTGGGAAGAATGGAATTTAACCGACGAAACCGGAACCCCCACCGCGGTCTACCGGGAAGTTTATCATATATAGGAGAATACCCATGGCTGGAATGCTGTATCTGGTCCCCACCCCCATCGGCAATCTGGGGGACATTTCCAAACGCGCCCGGGAAACCCTGGAAAGGGCGGACTTTATTGCCGCGGAGGATACCAGGGTTACCCTGAAGCTGCTGAACCACCTGGAGCTGAAAAAGCCCCTGGTGAGCTATTACGAACACAACAAGTCCTTCAAGGGCGAGAAAATTCTGGACCGGATCCTGGCGGGAGAAACCTGCGCCCTGGTATCCGACGCGGGCAGCCCCGCCATTTCCGACCCCGGCGAGGACCTGGTAAAACAGTGTGCCGCATCAGGCATTCCCGTATGCGCCATTCCCGGTCCCTGCGCCGCCATCACCGCCCTGAGCATTTCCGGCCAGGCCACCGGCAGATTCTGTTTTGAAGGCTTCCTGTCCACGGCGAAGAAAAGCCGCCGGGAGCACCTGGACAGCCTGAAGGACGAAACACGCACCATGATCTTCTACGAAGCCCCCCATAAGCTGCTGAATACCCTGACCGATCTTTCCGAGACTTTCGGCAGCCAGCGTCCCATCAGCCTGTGCCGGGAGCTGACCAAGGTCCACGAAGAGGTGATCCGCACCACCCTGGGAGAAGCCCTGGAGCGTTATACCCAGGCGCCCCCCAAGGGGGAATTTGTGCTGATCGTGGCCGGCGCGCCGGAGAAGCAAAAAGAAACGCCCACCGCCGCCGATGCCGCCGGCCGGGTAAGCGCGCTGATGGCTCAGGGGCTTTCCCGGAAGGATGCGGTCAAGCAGACCGCCGCGGAGCTGGGACTGCCCAAAAACGCGGTCTACAGCACCGCCCTGGAAGAAGAATAAGGGCAGCACCGCATAATGGGGCAAGGAGATTCGGCGAGAGATTTTGGCCCAAGCGAAAGTATGGAAAATGCGGGAATACTGGATGTATTTCCCATTTTTCATACTGCACGATTGGGGCAAAAGATCCGCCGAAGCCCGCAGTTCCCATTGTGCGGTGTTGCCATAAGAGATACCCGACCGCAAGGCCGGGTATTTTTGCATCCAGCGGCACCGGGCCGCATAGGCTTTCCCGAAAGGGGGCCGGGCTATGATCATGGGCTTTATCTGGACCGGAATGGTTCTTCTGAGCATTGTCTCCGCCCTGGGATCGGGGCAGGGCGGCGCCCTGGCTGCCGCGGCCATGGGCGGCGCCCAGGAGGGCATTACCCTGTCCGTCGCCATTGGGGGCAGCCTGTGCCTCTGGTCCGGCGTAGGAAAGCTGATGGAAAAAAGCGGCATCACGAGGGCATTGTCCTTTCTGCTCCGGCCTCTTCTCTATTCGGTCTTTCCCGACTCCCGCCGGGACCCGGTCCTGGCCGGGGCCCTCAGCGCCAACATCACCGCCAATTTTCTGGGACTCGGCAATGCCGCCACCCCAATGGGCATCCAGGCGGCAAAGCGGCTGAACCGGGACCATTCCGACATAGCCTCCCATCAGCTCTGCCGACTGATTGTGCTCAACACCGCCTCCATCCAGTTTTTGCCCACCAATGTGGCAGCCATCCGGGCGGGACTGGGCTGCGCCGCGCCCTTTGACATCCTGGGTCCCGTGTGGATTACAAGCCTTTTGTCCGCCGGACTGGGTGTGACCGCCGCCCTGATCCTTGGAAGGGTGTGGAAGCAATGAAGGACTATCTGGTGCCCGTTCTTCTGCTGCTGAGCTCCGCCCTTACCCTGGGGCGGAAGGAGGACAGCTACGGTCTGCTGCTGGAGGGGGCGGAAGAGGGACTGCGGCTGCTGAAAACCATCATCCCCGCTCTGGTCGTTCTGCTCAGCGCCGTTTCCATGCTCCGGTCCTCCGGTGCCATGGCGCTGCTGGAAAATCTGCTTGCGCCCCTGTTTCTCCGGCTGGGGATTCCCAAGGAGTGCGCCCTGCTGGTGCTGATCCGGCCCGTCAGCGGCAGCGCCGCCCTGGCTGTAGGGACGGACCTGATGCGAACCTACGGTGTGGATTCCGCCGTCGGACGCACCGCCGCCGTCATGCTGGGCTCCACGGAAACCACCTTTTACACCATCAGCGTCTACTTCGGGGCCGCCGGAATCCGGAAGACCCGCTACACCCTGCCCTGTGCCCTGTTTGCCGATCTCGTCGGCTTTGCCGCAGCCGCGGCCAGTGTGCGTCTGTTCTTTCCGACAGAATAAGGGCGAAAATATATCAAAATAGTAGGCATTCTTGCATATCTGTGATCGGTTTCAAAAAATCGCATTCTTCCCTGGGCCGAAAAAAGCGGCTCATGCCGGATGGTTTTTCGTGACCGTTGCAGAAAGTAAACCATTGTGAACACAAAAAGCGCACCGGGCAACTGCCCGGTGCGCAAATATCTGGACTGTCAAATACCGATCTGTTCGGAGGCCGACACCATCCAGGGCGTCAGAAAATCGGCAAGGCTCTCATTGGACTGGACCATTCCGGCCATGAACCAATCGCTCACAACCCCGAGAACCGCGCTGATGTAGAAAACGCAGAGGTTATCGTACACTTCCCGGCTGGGCGCATCGGGGACCCGGTTGTAGGCATCCCGTGCCACCTGAATGGCCCTGGACCGGACCTTTTCAAAGATGTTATCCCGGGTATCGGAGGTCGAAAGTGCAAGAAACAGATCCCGATTCTCCCGGAGAAATGCCAACTGCGACAGAATATTCTCCCGAATTCTGGTAGCTTCGGAGCTTTCGCCCTTCCAGCGGATACCGGAGAGAATCCTGTTCTCCATTTCCGTTTTCAGCTGGGTAAGGTTCCGATAGTTCCGGTAGAAGGTGGAACGGTTGACACCGGCCCTCTCGCAGATCTGTGCCGGAGAAATATCGCTGAAGGCCTTTTCCTGGAGCAGCGCAACCAGGGCTGACGATAATTTCTGTTTTGTTTTTCTGATGCGTGCATCCTCTGCCATATAACCGCTCCCTTTGATTTTCATTCTTCGCATATCATAGCATGATATTTCAAAAAAATCAACTGTACATTTTGGTTTTTTTATTGAACGGATTTTGTAGCTTTGTTCTTTTTTCTCCTTTCGCATATACCCGAAAAAAGTAGAAAAAAGGATTGCGTCCCACCGGTTCCGGGACTATAATGGAACCATCACCGACTTGGATTTGCTCCAACGTACAGAGAAAGGACGATGCCCCATGGAAAATCTTTCCCGCCAGGAACGGGAACTGCGTACCTACAGGCTGCTGGATCGGCTGAACATCCCCTATAAGCGCATCGACCATGCCCCCGCTATGACCATGGAAGACTGCCTGGCCGTCGATCAGGCCCTGGATGTAAAGATGTGCAAGAATCTGTTCCTGTGCAACCGGCAGCAAACCGCATTCTATCTGCTGATGATGCCCGGCGACAAAAAGTTCCGCACCAAGGATCTTTCCTCCCAGCTGGGCTGCGCCCGGCTGTCCTTTGCCGACGAGCGCTTTCTGTTGGAATATCTGGACATCCACCCCGGCTCCGTCAGCATCATGGGTCTGATGAATGATAAGACCCATGCCGTGCAGCTGTTGGTGGACCGGGAGCTTCTCAAGGATGCTTTCATCGGCTGCCATCCCTGTGTCAACACCTCCAGCATGCGCATTGCCCGGGAGGACCTGTTTGGCAAATTCCTGGAGGCAGTGGGGCATGACTACCGGATCGTGGACCTGCCGGGGGACGAATCATGACCGGCCTCAAAACAGCCTCCGCCCAATGGCTGGAGACAGAGGATGGGTTTGGGCTCTGCACCCGGCCCCTGAGTGTGCTTCTGGAAGAAAAAGGCATCCGGGATACGGGCATTTCCCTTTCCAATTCCGCGGATGTGGAGAGCTATTATGACGACTGGCACCTGTATCGGATCGCGGGAGAGCCGCCGGTTTACAGCCTGCTGAAGCTGCGGGAACAGGAGCGTGACTATGTGCCCGGTTTTTCCGATCGGGACGAGCCCTCGGTAACCCTGTCCTTTGTGGCCTTTCCCCTGGAGGTTTTTGAAAATCTTCCCCAGGGCTGCCAGCCGGGCAGGCCGGAAATGGAGCGCTTTGTAGACGCCTTTCGGGATGTGACCGAGCGTTTTACCCGGACGCATGACCCCCGTTTGCAGCAATATTTCAGCAATCCCGCCAACCGGGGCAGCTATCTGATCGGGCAGACCTATCTGCGCAAACTCCTTTCCCTCTTCCCCAGCGGCTGCATTCCCTTCCCGGACCGGCATCGGCTGGCTTCTGCCAGGCTTCTGCGGGGACTGGCGGAGCTCAACCGCCGTGCCGACAGGACCATTGTGGATTTTCAGCGCCGGGGCATCTTTCTTGCCGACCCACTTAACCCCACCCAGGAGGAGATGCAGGCGGTGCTTGCCTTCCATACGGGGAACCTGAGTCTCAATTCCTTCGCAGCGGAAATCAAGTTTCATGCCGATGCCCTGGTAAAATGGGCGGCCCGGATTCCCTACATTGGAAAACGGTACTGGTATCCGGCCGCCCTCCGGGCGGATATGCAGTTCGGCCCGGAAGCCAGGCTCTACTCCATTCTGCTGTGTCCCTACTACCATCCGGGCAGCCGGCTCCTGCGGGAGCAGGTCGCCCTCCACGGAGAAAAATAAGGAGGTTCCTATGTCAAAATTCGCCCTATATAACGGCTATCTGCTGGATGGCACCCGGAATATGGCCCCCCAGAAGGGGCTGGCCGTATTGGTGGAAAACGGGAAAATCCGGGGTATCGTTGCCGAAACCGCCATCCCCAAGGGCTTTCCCAAAATCGATCTGGAGGGGCAGTATCTGCTTCCGGGTCTTATCAACCTCCATGTCCACCTTGCCGGGAGCGGAAAGCCTAAGAAAAAGCAGACCGATCCCGTGAAGGCCGTCAAGCTGGTAACCGCCAATGCCTGGACCAAAAAGCTGGGCATGGCGCTGGTTGCAGGCTTCGCCCGGCAGCAGCTGCGCTCCGGTGTAACCACCATCCGGACCGTGGGCGGCATTCTGGATTTTGATTCCCGGCTCCGGGACGCCGTCAACGCCGGAAAGACCCTGGGCCCCCGGATTCTGGCAGGCAACATGGCGGTTTCCGTTCCCGGCGGCCATATGGCCGGTTCCCTTGCCCATGTGGCCCACACCCCGGAGGAGGCAGCGGACTATGTATCCCAAATTGCTGCCACCGGCGCGGACCTCATAAAACTGATGGTCACCGGCGGCGTGCTGGACGCGGTCCGTCAGGGAGAACCCGGTGTGCTTAAAATGGAGCCTGCTCTCATCAAAGCGGCCTGTGATCGGGCCCATGCCCTGGGACTGAAGGTGGCCGCCCATGTGGAAAGCCCGGAAGGGGTTCGGGCCGCCCTGGAAAACGGAGTGGACACCATTGAACACGGCGCCATGCCCGACGAGTACACCCTGGACCTTTTCCGGAAAACCGGGGCCAGCCTGGTGACCACCATCTCCCCCGCCCTGTCCTATGCCCTATTTGACACCAGCGTGAGCCACGCCACCCCCATGCAGAAATACAACGGAAAAATCGTAATGGACGGTATTGTGGCCTGCGCCAAGGCCTGCCTGTCCGCGGGTATTCCCGTGGGTCTGGGCACCGATCCCGCCTGCCCCTTCGTTACCCAGTACGATACCTGGCGGGAGCTGGTGTATTTCCGGCGCTTCTGCGGCGTTACCGCCGCCCAGGCCCTGTATACCGCCACCCTGGGCAACGCGAAAATCGCCGGAATCGAAAAAGAAACCGGCTCCATCGAGCCGGGTAAATCCGCGGATTTTGTGGTTTGCAGGGACAATCCCCTGAACGACCTGACTACCCTGCGAGAGCCCTCCATGGTCTTCTTCCGGGGCAAAAAGATCTCTCCCCGGCAAAACCGGATTCGGGAAGCGGATCAGGAGCTGGACAATTACCTGTAAGAAAAACCCACCGGACATTCAGCCGGCAGCTGCTCAGGAAGCCGGGATGCAACTGTCCCCGTCCCGGAGCTTATGGCAACACCGCACAATGGGAACTGAGGAAGCAGAGCCGCGGGGCATACTGGAAGGCCTGAAAGCCTACCTCTACAACGGCTGCAACGCATCAGAAACAGTGCGTTTGCTGTATTTGCATAGGAGCACGCTCCTGAAGCATCTGAGCTGGGCGGAGCGAATTCTTGGCATGAAGCTGGAAGGTGCGGACGAAACGCTCTATCTTCAGATGTATATGCGGTTGATTGAGCGAAATGGCAATCCGGAAGAGCATAATATCCTTTTTTGACAAATTTTTCTATGATAAGGCCAAAGAATCACAATTCTCTCCTGAATTATTCGGATATTTGTCCACATTCCAAAAAACGGAACGCTGTGTTATAGTTTTAGCGAAGACGGAATATGGAAAGGTTGTGTGAACATGAATGATGCGAAAGCCTATTTGCAGACCCTCCCTTTTTGGAATGAGCTGACGCCGACTCAGCAGGAAATGCTTGAAGAGGCGGCCTTCTTCCGGCATTTCGAGCCCGACGCCATGCTGTATAACGGGGAGGACAGCTACCTTGGGATGGTATATATTCTGTCCGGTGAGGTGCGGGCCTATCTGTTGTCCGACGAAGGCCGGGAGATCACCCTGTACCGGCTGAAACAGGAGGAGATGTGCATTCTTTCCGCTTCCAGCGTCATCTCCCATATCAATTATGAGACCCATATGATCACGGTACAGGAGACGGACATCCTGCTGATCCCCACGCCGGTCTACCGGGAGCTGATGGAGCAGAATATCTATGTCCGCTGCTTTACCTATGAGCTGACGACCCAGCGCTTTGCGACGATCATGTGGGTTCTACAGCAGATTTTGTTTACCCGGTTTGATCAGCGGCTGGCCTGCTTCCTGGTTGAGGAGTTCCGCAGGACGGATTCCGAGGAGATCTGCATGACCCAGGAGCAAATTGCCCAAAATGTGAATTCCGCCCGGGAGGTGGTTGCCCGGATGCTGCGGCGGTTCGCGGCAGAGGGGCTTATCGAAAATTCCCGGGGAATGATCCTGCTCAAGGATATTCCGAGCCTGGAAAGGCTGGGCGGCTCCATCCTTCAGATGGAGGAGTTCACAAAATGCTCACAATAAATGGGACCCGGTTACAGACAGGACCGGTTTCATCTGGTAATATCTGGGCGTGCTCAGCGAAAAGCTCCGCACCGGATCACACCGAAGTTCGGAATGTGCAGCGATACGAAGAAACGGTGCAGATGGACTAATTTCCGGCGCCCAAGGATGAGCGCCCGGCTTTATGAAATGGAAACGCCTGAATCAGGGGTCAAAAGCCATCTACAGCGATTCGTGATCCCCCATTCCTCCGGTTTGATTTGGAAGACGATGCGCCCGACTTGCCTATATAGGCGGTCAATGCGAGCAAGGAGGAATTGATATGAGAATCAGAAATATCAGTCAGCTGAATGATTTTGTCGGTGCGGTGGACAAATGCACCGGAATGGTATGGCTGGAATCTCCCGAAGGGGATAAATTCAACCTGAAATCCCGTTTCTCTCAATATATCGCTCTGGGGAGACTGCTCTCCGAGCAGGGAAGCTATCTGGAGCTGTTCTGCTCCAATCAGGAAGACGAGCGGCATTTCTACGAGTATTTCAGCAATCACCCCGAAGTCCGGGCCTGAAAACGACTGTCCCACTTACGGGCGTTCGTAAGACAGTTAACGGAGCGCATCTGTTCTGATGCGCTCCGTTTCTTAATGTCAGTATGACCTATGCCGCAGTTGTAGGCAGCCTCCCCGGCTTTCCCAAAGGGAGAGCCAGCACTACACCGAAGGGTGTATAAAGGTGCTCCCTAGAAAACTTGAATTTATTTCAATTGACAATTGACAATGAAGGAATCCCCTGCGGGGGTGATTAAAAAATAGTAGCTATTCAGTAGCCACATTTTCCCGCTTCGAAAAGTTCGGGAAAGGGCCGAAATAACCAGAGGATTGCCACACCAGTGTGCACACTGGTTCGCAATGACACGGACGACTTTGCGCAATAGAATCTAATTTATCCCGAAGGGATACCATAATTGTCAACTGTCAATTGTCAATTGTCAATTCGATAAATCCCAATTTGTTTGGTCTGTTCGACTCCATATTACGAAATAATAGGATAGAGCAAGAACAGCCACAGCAGACCAGGCTGCTGTGGCCGTACAATGTCTTATGACCACCGCATTTACAGCCGGTGGGTTTTTGTTATGCCGCGCCCAGGTATTCTTCCAGGCAAAGGCCGGTGTCCTTCATGTCCAGGGATACCCGGGTGCCCACATAGCGGAAGTGCCAGGGCTCATTGCTGATGCCCGTTATCTCCTCCTTACCCTCCGGGTAGCGGAGAATGAAGCCGTACTCCCAGCAGTTTTGAGCCAGCCACTCATTGGCTTCCTTCCCCACCAGGTCCACGGAAAGCCCCAGCTGGTGCTCGCTTCTTCCGGGGAGGGATACGGTTTTCAGGGTTTCCCTGTAGGCTTCCTCATAGGTCATGCCTTTTTCCATGTATTCTTCCGTTCTGGTTTCCAGAATGGTGGTCTGTTCCTTCTGGGTCCGGAAGGAGCTGTTGAAAATACAGGATCCCACTGCCGCACGGCAGTCGGCCAGCATCTGCTTCAGCGGCTCCAGAGCGATTCTCTGGATTCTGTTGTAACCCTCCACCGGAACCACATCGACCTCATAGTAGTCTGGAATGGGGTTGTCCCGGTTGACCAGCACCACCTGAATGCCCTTGGGGGTAAAGTAATACACCTGGCCGGCCAGCTCTGCCCGGCCCACGGCGGCCTTACCGTCTTCAAACAGGTAGTAGCTATATTCGTCTTCCTGGTGCCAGCCGGTCTGCATGATGCCTTCCTGGTCGAAGAAGTACAACGCGCCTTCCAGCTCCTGCCAGCCGGTGCATTTGAGTCCCTCCGGGCTGTAGTAATAGGTATGGCCGTCCCGCTCCACCCAGGCGGTGGCCATGGTGCCGTCCTCCAGGAAGAACCGCTCGCCGTCCTCCATGATCTGAACGCCGGTAACATAGATGCCCCGGTCATCGAAATAGAAACGGCCCGCTTCCAGTTCCTGCCAGCCGGTGGCCATGGGGCCGTTGGGCAGGAAATAGTATTCCTGCCCATTGATTTCGTGCCAGCCGGTAACCATGGCCCCATCGGAATCGAAGTAGAATTTCCCCTGGGGCAGCTCCTTCCAGCCGGTGGTCAGAACGCCGTCATCCCCAAAGTAATAGGCAGCCCCCTCCAGTTCCTTCCAGGAGGTTGCCATAACACCATCGTTTCCGAAATAGTAGCGCAGTCCGTCAATGGTCTGCCAGCCGGTGACCATCCGGAAGTTTTCGTCAAAATAACAGATCCGGTCCTCCAGCCGTAGCCAGCCGGTCACTTCCCTGCCGTGAAAATCCCGGTATGTATACCCGCCGTCTTCCGTCTGCACCCAACCGCTCCGGTCCACATTGGCATCGAACCACAGCCACCCGGCGGTGCCCAGCAGCCCCAGGCCCACCAGAATCAGGAAGACGGAAAGCAGGATTTTTGTCTGTTTTTTCATCAAGCTTTCTTCCTGTGCAAAAAGTTTTTTTCATTTTAGCACATTATTCCGGTGATTGCAACCGGGCCGCATCGGTGCTATACTGAAAAAAAGGAGGCGATACGGCATGAAATCCGTAGGATACTACCCCTCCCCCCTAGGGATGCTGCGCATTACCTATGAAGAAAACCTTCTGCTCACCCTGGACTTCTGTCAGGAGGAGGGCACCGGCCCCATTCCGGAGGAGGCCAGGCTCTGGCTGGACCGCTATTTTGCCGGGTTGGATCCCGGGAAAATCCCTCCCTTCCGCTTTCCGGAGGTTTCAGCCTTCCGGCGAAACGTCTGGGAGCTGCTTCTGGAAATTCCCTATGGTCAGACGGTGACCTATGGAGCGCTGGCGAACAAAATGGCAGCCCGGGGCTTTGGAAAATGTCCCCAGGCCGTCGGGGGCGCCGTGGGCAGCAACCCCATCAGCCTGATGATTCCCTGTCACCGGGTTGTGGGCGCCGGCGGCAGGCTCACCGGCTACGCCTGGGGCCTGGAACGCAAAAAAGCCCTGCTGGACCTGGAGCAGGGACATCCGCTGTAAAAAGAAATAACCCTTGATCCTTCGGCTGACTCTTCCGATGATCAAGGGTTATTTCTCACAATTCTTGGGTTCCGTCATTTGCATAACCTCGACTTTCTGCGGTTTTGAAGGGGCTTTCCTTAGTACATTGGACTCACTCCTTTTTTGTACTTTCATATTACCGCACATGATTTCGTTTTTCAAGATGGGATATTCCATAAGAAAATATGTGAAAATTCGTAGGATCCGCCACTGGTCGAAAACCGGATAACGTGGTATAATAAATATGTTGGGCAGCCCGGAGGCTGCCCGCTTTTTATTTCAGTTCGTCCAGCCGGTCCAGCACCTCATCAATCCGGTCTTCCAGATTCTCGTGGGCATCTGCCCAATCTTCGTATTCTTCGCTTTCCTCGTCCCCAGGTTCCCGGCTGTCCAAATCCTTCCGCAGGGCGTAAAGCCGGTCCAGGTAGTCCCGCAGCTCCGCAGGATTCATTCCCCAGATATCCGGTTCCTCCTCCGGAAGGCTGTGCAGAAGGCGCAACCCCTGCTTCTTTTCCTTGTCTTCCATCCTCGTTCCTCTTTTCATGCAGATATTGTAAAGGAATCCGGCCCCTTGGGGCGGTTTCCCCATTACGGATTGCTTTGTCCCTGGTTTGCGTGGGCTGCCCAATGCTCCGGGCTGTTCAGATACACCTGGTGGTGATGGCCGTGCTTCTCCTCCGACACGAAATGATCATGGCCGTGGGCATGGGTCAGCACATGGGTGTGGGTTGTGCCGTTGTGGGTGTGCACGATCACATGGGTATGCCCGTGGGCATGGTGTTTGACCAGGGTGTCGTACACCACAAATACCGTACCGCCCAGCATCAGCGCCAGGGCGAGGAAGTAGGCCGCGGCGGGACGTTCTCCATTGATGGTAAAGGCCAGAAGCACCCCGATGAAGGGCGCGGCGGCATAGTAGGCACTTGTCTTCGCGGCGCCCAGGGTCCTCTGTGAGCGGACATAGAAAAAGATACTCAGGCCGTATGCCACAAATCCAAGCATCATGGCTCCGGCGGCATAAGCCCCGGCGGGCAAGGGCTCCCCCAGCGCCAGTGCGATGAGGAAGGAACCGCCGCCGGAGAAAAGGCCCTTCAGCACCACAATCTGGTAGGTGCTTTTGTGAGAAATTTTTCTTGTGCAGTTGTTTTCGAAGCCCCAGCAGCAGGTTGCCAGCAGCACAAACAGAGAGCCCAGAGAAAACCGGAAACTGCCTTCCCCTTCAAAGGAAAGGATCAGGCTGGACAGGGTTATGAGACCGATGGCCAGCCAGAGCCTGCCGGACACCTTTTCTTTGAACAGCAGCAGGGCGATCAGCGTTGTGGTTACGATCTCGAAATTGCCCAGCAGGGAAGCATTGGAAGCGGTGCCCAGATTAATCCCGATCATCAGAAACACCGGCGCCGCAATATCCAAAAGAATCATGCCCGCGGCATAGGGCAGATCCGGTTTTGTGAGTCTTTCCGACGGGTTTTCCTCCCGCCGGTGGAACAGATACAGAATCCCCACACCAACCCCGGCGCCCAGATAGAGAAAGGCCGCCATGAATGTGGGCGGAACATACTTCATAATCACCTTGGAAAGCGGTGTATTCAGCGCGTACAGCACCGCCGCAAGCAGCGCAAAGGCGATTGCGGATACTCTGGTATCCTTTTTCATAGCCATAACCCCCATCCGGCAGCTTTCCTTTTCGGTCTATCCTACACAGTAGCAGAAATCGTTAAAAATGTCTACTGTCAATCCGAACAAACCGGAAAAGCCCCAGGCAGGCAGTTTCGCTTTGACAGGTTTCTTTTGCCGGAAATATTGACAGGGCCCATGGCATATGCTATATTGGAAACAAATGAATAAAACGTTAACAAGACGTAAGTCCCGTAAAGGGTGAAAAGGGAATTCGGTGTAAGTCCGAAGCGAACCCGTCACTGTAACAGGGAGCAACGCGTATAAACGTCATTGGGCATTTGCCTGAGAAGACACGCGGAGCTGTGAACTGGAGCCAGGAGACCTGCTTACGTTGTTTCTTAACCAGGATTGCGGTGTTCAATCTATGGATAATCGGGTGGCTGTGCCGCCCCTTTGTCGGGCTGCCGCAGGGCTGCCCATTTTTTATTTTAAGGAGGTATTTGAATGAAAACCGGATTTACAAACGGGGAGCGCAGAGTCCTTCTGGCCTCCTGCACGCCCGCGCTGCTGGCCGTGCTGGCGGTGAACGCCAGCGCCATGCACATTATGGAGGGCTTCCTCCCCCAGGGCCATGCCATCGCCTGGGGCGTTGTCTGTCTTCCCATTCTGGTGTGGAGCTTTCTCTCCATCCAAAAAATCGTAGCCAACCACCGGAAGGCCATTCTGCTGCTGGCCATGATGGGCGCTTACGCCTTTGTCCTGTCCGCGCTGAAGATGCCCTCCGTCACCGGCTCTTCCAGCCATCCCACCGGCACCGGTCTGGGCGCCGTCCTGTTTGGACCGGCTCCCATGGCTCTGCTGGGGCTGCTGGTGCTGCTGTTCCAGGCCATTCTGCTGGCCCACGGCGGCCTGACCACCCTGGGCGCCAACACCTTCTCCATGGCAATTGCCGGTCCCATCGTCAGCTACGGTGTGTACAAGCTGTGCAGAAAGTGGAAGGTCAACCGTCTGGTTGCCGTGGGTCTGGCCTGCGGTCTGGGTGATCTGTTCACCTACTGCGTCACCTCCATTCAGCTGGCCCTGGCCCACCCCGGTCAGGCAGGTGTCCTGGCCTCCATGGGCGAGTTTATGGGCATTTTCGCCCTGACCCAGATCCCCCTGGCCATTGTGGAAGGCATTCTGGGAGCCGTTGTGATGATGATGCTGGAATCCTTCGCCAAACCCGAGCTTCGGGAGATTGGCTATCTGGAAAAGGAGGGCAAGTAACCATGCAAAAGAAGCAGATTCTGACCATTTTGGTGTTGGTTGTTCTCTGCGCCGCCATCCTGGTTTATCCTCTGATGACCATTCATGACAGCGAATTCGGCGGTGCCGACGGCGCGGCGGAAGAAGCCATTGCCTCCGTTGATCCCGATTATGAGCCCTGGGCAGACCCCATTCTGGAGCCCCCCGGAGGAGAAACCGAATCGCTGCTGTTCTGCCTGCAGACCGCTCTGGGCGCCATCGTCATCGGCTATGGCTTTGGCTACCTGGTGGCCCGGAAGAAGTACAGCCCCAAAGACGCGGACTGATGGCACGGGGCCATAACCATCATTCCGGCAATACATTGATGCTGGATACACTGGCAGCCCACAATGGGCTGCTCAGTGTCAGCCCCATGGTGAAAACAGCCTTCTGTGTTGTATGCCTGGTGCTCTGCGTCAGCGCGGCGGATCCGGCAGTGGGTGTTTTCGTAGCGGTTTCCATGGTGCTCATCATGCGGCTGCTGGGAAAAATCAGCCTGCACAAGATCTTCCACCTTCTGCGGATCCCCCTGGTGTTTCTGATTGTCAGCTGCGTGATCATTCTGCTGGAGCCCACCCAGGAACCTCTGGGGCTGTGGCACATCCCCTTCGGCAGAGGCAATCTGTGCGTCACCCGGGAGAGCCTCCGCCACGCCGTCACCCTGTTCTTTCAGGCCATGGGCGCGGTATGCTGCCTGTATGCCCTGAGCAGCAGCACTCCGGTGCCCCAGCTCATTGATGTCTTCCGGCGCTGCCGTGTACCGGAATTGGTGATCGAGCTCATGTATCTCATTTACCGCTACCTGTTCCTGCTGCTGGATGTGCAGCAGAAGCTGACCATCGCAGCCTCCGCAAGGCTGGGGTATTGCGGGTTGAAGCGGTCCGCCACCACCGCCGGCCGGATCAGCGGCACCCTGCTTGCTTCCTCCTTCCGCAGAAGCAGCCAGTGCTACGATGCCATGGAATCCCGGTGCTATGACGGAAAACTCCGGTTCCTGTCCCATATGCCCCCGGTTCAGGCCGGGCACGCCCTGGCCGCCGGTGCCTATGTGCTGGTGCTTGTGGGTTTTATTGTTTTTCGAAAGGGGTTGCTGTGATGGACGCACCCATTATTCAGTTGGAAAACGTAAGCTATGCCTATCCGGACGGCCCCATGGCCGTGAAAAACCTGTCCGTTTCCATCGGGAAAGGGGAACGGGTTGCGGTTTTGGGCCGCAACGGCGCCGGAAAATCCACCTTTTTTCTGCTGTGCAACGGCATTCTGGAGCCCGGGGAAGGAAAACTGTTCTGTGACGGACAACCGGTCACCCATAAGAAAAAGGACCTTCTGGAGCTCCGCCGCCGGGTGGGCATCGTATTTCAGGAAGCGGAGAATCAGATCCTTGCCGTAACCGTAGAGGGCGAGGTATCCTTCGGCCCCATGAATCTGGGACTTCCCCTCCAGGAAATCGAAAAGCGAACCGGCGAGGCGCTTTCCTCCATGGGCCTGCATGACTACGCCCAGCGCTCTCCCCAGTTTCTGTCCGGCGGAGAAAAGAAACGGGTGACCATCGCGGATATTCTTGCCATGGAGCCGGATCTCATCCTGCTGGACGAACCCACCTCCTCCCTGGATCCGGAAAACGTGACCCGGCTGGAGGAGACCCTGGATCAGCTGTCGGAGGCGGGCATTGCCCTGGTGGTCAGCACCCACGATGTGGATTTCGCGGCAAGATTCGCCCGGCGGGGCCTGGTGTTCTCCCAGGGCCGCCTGATTGCCGACGACTCCTTGGCCCATATTTTCTCCGATTCCGCCCTTTTGGAGCAGGCAAGCCTGCGAAAGCCCTGGATCTGGCAGGCCGCGGAAGCCGCCCGTCCCGGTGAAAGCACCTATCCCATGACCATGGATCAGTACCGGCAGTGGCTGAAGCAATCCGTGCTCTCCCGCTAAAAAACAGATGTGCCCTGACTTGGAGCTTCTCCATATCCCGGCACATCTGTTTTCTCTTTTACCAGCGTTCTTTTCCGATTTACAAGCCCCGCGATTTCCGTTATAATATAGGAAAGGAGGAATGACCATGAAACTCATTGTGCTGGACGGTCATGCGCTGAATCCCGGTGACCTGTCCTATGAATGCCTCAACCAGTTTGGGGATGTGACGGTCTACGACCGGACGGATTCGGAAGCGGAGGCAATCGCGAGAATCGGAGACAGCGAGATCGTGCTTGTCAACAAGGTGCCCATTACCGAGTCTCTCCTGGCCGCCTGCCCGAACATCCGCCTGATCTGCGTTCAGGCAACGGGCTACAATGTGGTGGACTGCGCCGCCTGCAACAAGCGGGGCATCCCCGTCACCAATGTTCCCAGCTACGGAACCGCCGCGGTTGCCCAGTTTACCATGGCCATGATTCTGGAGCTGTGCCACCGGATCGGCCTCCACGACCGGGATGTCCACGCCGGCGGATGGGCAAAGGCAGGCTGCTTCTGCTACTGGCTGACACCGCAGACCGAGCTGGCCGGGAAAACCCTGGGCATCATCGGTTTCGGCAGCATCGGCAAGGCCGTGGGCAGACTGGCCCGGGCCTTTGGCATGGAGGTCCTGGCCTACAACCGAAGCCAGAGCGAGGAGGGTCGGCGCATCGGCACCTATGTGGATCTGGATACCCTGCTTCAAAAATCCGACATTGTCTCCCTCCACTGTCCCCTGTTCCCGGAGACCGAAGGGATCATCAACGCCTCCGCCATTGCCAGAATGAAGGACGGCGCCATGCTGATCAATACCGCCCGGGGCGCCCTTGTGGACGAGGGGGCCCTGGTCCGGGCCCTGAGCACCGGAAAACTCCGGGGCGCCGCCCTGGATGTGGTCTGCCAGGAGCCTCCCGCGGGAGACAATCCCCTGCTCGCCTGCGAAAACTGCATCATCACACCCCATATCGCCTGGGCGCCTGTGGAAAGCCGCCAAAGGCTTCTGGACACGGTGGTGGAGAATATCCGTGCTTTTCTGGCAGGCACCCCACAGAATGTGGTCAATCAGGAGGAAGTATGAAAAAGCTGATTGAATTGGGAAACCTGTATGCCAGTAAAAGCGACTGGAAGGATTTCGCTCTGGTAAAATTTTGTCTGTTTTCCATGGGTCTGCTTATCGGTATCAACGCACCGAAAAAGCATCAGAAAACCGTAACGGTTCTCTCCGCGCTGGTGTTTGCCGTAACCTATGTGCCCCTGATGTCCAAGCTACTGCGCATTGCGGTGGAAAAAGAAAAATAAAAATATTCCATTTCCCTATTGACTCTCACCTTACGTCATGGTTTATACTGTGTTCATCGGGAAGCTCTGACACCGGCGGCAGGCGTTTTTCTCCGCCTCGGCCCCAGAAATCGGGCTTCCCCCGGGAGGGATGGAAATGAAAACTGTGAAAGAGGTCAGCCGCATCACCGGCGTGAGTGTGCGCACACTCCACCACTATGATGCCATCGGACTGCTGAAGCCGACCCAGGTAACCGAGGCGGGTTACCGGCTGTATGACGATTCGGCCCTGGCCAGAATGCAGTCCATATTGCTGTTCCGCCAGCTGCAGTTTCCCCTGAAGGAAATCCGAATAATCCTGGATTCCCCGGATTTTGATCCCATGGAAGCCCTTTCTCAGCAGGTGCACCTGCTGGAAATGCAGCGGGATCACCTGGAGCAGCTCATTTCCCACGCCCGAGAAATTCAAAGAACAGGAGTGTTTACCATGGACTTTTCGAAATTTGATACCAGCGAAATAGAGCGGTATACCGAAGAAGCCAAGCAGAAGTGGGGCAGCACCAACGCATGGCAGGAATTTGAGCAAAAGCAGGTCTCGCCCCGGCAGGCCCAGGAGCAGGCCGACGGAATCATGGGCATTTTCGCCCAGCTTGGCTCCCTCCGGGATACCGATCCCGCCTCCGGGGCCGCCCAGGCGCTGGTGGCCAGGCTGCAGGCCTTCATCACCGACCACTACTATACCTGCACCAGGGAGATCCTGCGGAGCCTGGGTCAGATGTATATTGCCGGAGACAGCATGACGGAGAACATCGACAAAGCCGGCGGACCCGGCACGGCACAGTTTGCCCACGAGGCAATCGAAATCTATTGCAAATAAGCATTGGGGCTGTCCGTTGGACAGCCCCAATTATGTTTATGCCAGGTTTTTTACAAATTCCTCAATGAGGGCGTTGATGTATTCCGGCTTGTCCGTATTGGAATTGTGTCCCGCATCCTCGATCCACTCCAGAGGGATTCCAGTATGCTTGTGCCATGCCTTGTTATACCGGATGCAGGACCCGGCATGATCCTTTTTCCCGCAGATCAGCAGCGCGGGGCATTTCAGCTCGTAGGGAAGATCCTTTTCCATGGCTTCCGCAAGGATCCGGTAGCCGTGACCGGCCAGCCGGGCGTACCGGCTCTGGTCCCCGTCATAGACCATCATCATGTCCCGCATCAGCTTTCTGCCGTATGGAGAGGTGGCAACCCCATTGGAACCGGTCTTCAGCAGGGATCTCCAGGGATACAGGGCATAGACCGGCTCCATCCTTTTGAGCAGCCAAAGCTCTGCACCGGTAATGTATTTGCGCTGCAGGGGCGCCGAATCGATGGAAACAAAGCCCCGCAGCTTCTGAGGAAAGGCTTCCGCATAGGCCTGACCCACATAGCCGCCCATGGACTGGCCCACAATGACGGGCTTTAATATTCCCTCCCGACTCAGAATCTCGTCCAGCCAGGCCGCCTTATCCGCCAGACTGAACCGGAATTCAAAGGGCCAGGAGGCCCCGTGCCCCGGTGCGTCCCAGACGAACACATTGAATTTCCCTTCAAAATAGCCGATCTGTTTGTCAAACAGCCGATGGTCCGCCGTCAGCCCCGGAAGAAATACAAGCGTATCTTCATCGGGGGAAACCAGATTCAGCCAATAGTGAATGGGCCCCAAGGCTGTTTCAAAAATCTTTTCCGTCAATGCCAACACCTCCGCAGGGTTGTAAAACAATTGTTATTATACGATTTCCCCTGGCCTTTTTCAACCCTTTTTGCTATGATAGGAAATATTTATCAAAGGAGTGAACCCAATGGATCGCTTGGAAGCTTTTGAAAAGATGCTGGCCCAGATCGTTTCGCAGGCAGAATACGAAACCGCCCAGATGGAAAAACTGAAGGCCGCCGGAAAGGAAAAGAGCGCCACCTACCGGCAGTACTTTGCCAACCGGCTGGTGTACCGCCAAATGCTGGACACCTACCGCAAATACGGGCTGATTGCGTAAACCGGCCCTTTTCCCATCACAGGGGAATCGTTTCATGCTCCAGATTCAGCAGATCAAAATAGAACACCCTGCCGGTTTCCACCGGACGGCCAAGGAGCAGCTTGACGCAGAGGGAAACCTGCATGGAAGCGCACAGAGCGGGGGGAAAGCTCAGCACACTCTTGTTTTTCAGAACCGCACCCTCCGGGTAGATGGTTTCCACCAGCCGGTCCCCGGGCAGGGAGACGGCTGCCTGGGCAACCCAGCCGTTTACCGCGCCGTACACATAGGAAACACCGGCCCGCACTCTTCCCCAGAAGCCCTATGCCTTCCGTATGTCCGTCATTGGCCGGGGTAATCCGTTGGAGCGAGCCGCGCTTTTCCTTTTCTCCAATGGAAATACCAATGGGCTCACCGGTTCAGATTCCGCGCAATGATTTTCACAACCTCGTCCATGACGATGGGCTTGGACAGATGGCCGTTCATCCCCGCTTCCAGGGACTTTTGAACATCCTCGGCAAAGGCATTTGCGGTCATGGCGATGATGGGAACGGTACGCCCGTCCGGTCTGTCTGCCATAGTGCGGATCGCCTTCGTGGCCTCGTAACCATCCATCTTCGGCATCATAATGTCCATAAGAATCACGTCAAAATATCCTGCCGGGCTGTCTGTAAAGAATTCCACCGCCTGCTTGCCGTCCACGGCGTGGGTAACCGTCATCCCCAGCTCTTCCAGCTGAATTTCCGCGATCTCCGCGTTGAGCGCATTATCCTCTGCCAGCAGCACCCGGATCCCGTCCAGGCTGTTCTTCATTGGGGGTTCCTCCCGGGCAGCGGCGCTTTCCATAGTGGTCAGCTCCAGGGGAAGCTCCACCGTGAAAGTAGAGCCAACGCCTTTTTTGCTCTCCACGGATATGGTGCCGCCCATCATGTCCACATACTTCTTGGTAATGGCCATGCCCAGGCCGGTGCCCTTATATTGTGTTCTTGCCCCATTCTCCTCCTGGGAAAAATCATCGAAAATCCGTTCCAGGAATTCCTCGCTCATGCCCACGCCGGTATCGGAAACACGGTAGGAAACCACCACATGATGCGCATCCTCACCGGGGCGGCAGGCTGTCTCAAAGGTGACGCTGCCGCCGTCATTGGTAAATTTGACCGCGTTGCTGAGAATATTCACCAGAACCTCCCGGATACGCACCGGATCAGCCAGCACACAGAGTCTGTCCACATTCCCGTTTTTGACATGGAAGCGCAGGTCCCGGTTCAGGAGGAAGCCACGGGTAATGTCCAGCGCCGCATCTGTCACGGTAGTCAAATCCACGGGAACCGGATTGGACTTCACCTTTCCGCCCTCAATGCGGCTGATGTCCAGCACATCGTTGATGAGGGTCAGAAGATGCTCGGAGCTCTCTCCGATTTTTTCCAGGCAGCCGCGCACCTCCGGCTTTGGCTGCTGCTTGAGGGCGATGTTGGTAAAGCCGATGATGGCGTTCATGGGGGTGCGGATGTCATGGGACATATGGCTCAGGAAGGTGGTCTTGGCGCGGTTGGCATGCTGGGCGGCGGCCAGCGCATCCTGCAGTACCTTCTGCCGCTCCTGTTCTGCCCGAACCTGGGCATCGTTGTTGCGCAGGCCGACAATAAATCGGTCCTCGCCGGCATCCATACGGACAAACTTCACATGGCAGTAGTGAATGCCGTCCTCTTTTTTGATCCGGAAATCCAGGTCGTACTCGGAAAGCCCCTCCATTCGGGCGCAGAGATTCTCCGCTGTCACAGCCCTCCGCACCGCTTCCGCCTCCTCCTCCAGAACGTACCTGGTTATCAGGTACTCCCATCTTTCCGAGTAGACGTGATTGGCCCTTTGATTCGGGGGAATCATACGCCCGTTGCTCTTAATGGTGATGGATAGATTGCTCCGCGGATCCGCCAAGAACACATCAATGTATTCCCTGCTCAGGGCACCGACAATTTTGAGCTGATCCTTTTCCTGCTGATTCCGGCGGTCTGCGCGGTACAGACGTACAACCATCAGGAGAATGCAGCCCAGCAATGCCACCAGCACCAGGCAATAGCCGATACTATACCCGCTCATACGCCGGGTACCGGCATCCACGATCTCGTTGATGTGGCTTTCGCGCATCACCACAGTGAAATACAGGCCCATGTGCGCAATCGGCCGATAGTATACATAGGTGTTTCCGGCATCTTTCACAGAATACACCGCGTAGCCTTCCCGACCGTTTTCCCAGTCCTGCCGGATGGCTTCCAGACTGTAGCCCTGGGCAAACTCAGCCGTTTCCTCCCAGACATCGAACAGATTCCGGCTGTTGGGATACTCAGCGGAAACATTCAGCAGGTTCTCTCCGTCGCTTTTGAACAGGCGGCAGATGGTTTTGTTGTCCACGCCATTGAGTTCCATGGCGGAAATCAGGTTTTCCATGGTAAGCCCGAGAAAGCATGACGATACCGGAATATTCGCCCCCGCGGGACTGGCAACCGGAAGCGCGATGATGAGGATATTCCCGTTCTCGTAGCTTCTCTCCACGCCGACCCGGGGCTGTGTAATCGGCTTCGACAGGAAGCTGAACGCGGAACCGTCCGGATAAACGCTGCCGGATGTATAGACCTTCCCCTGTTCGTCCACAAGCGCGAACAAATCCGCTCCGTTGATCTGCTGAATCGACCCCACAAAATCGCGGATACGCTGTTCGCTGCTCAGATCCTCCGGGCTGAGATTGGTCACAATCCGTTCCAGCTGCTGCATCCACTTCTCCAGCTCAAAAATGATCGCCCTGGAGTTGCGTTCGGCGGTCTCTCCCAGATAGAATTCCGCCATCTCATTGACGGTTCTCTCCGAGGACCGTCGGGTGCTGCGGAGCCAAACGGAGGTAGCGCCAACGATGATCACAACCGTGAGAAACACAGCGCTGAAAATATGAAGCCATCTTTTCCTTTCTGTTTTGTCGTGTTTTGCGGCATCTTTTGTCATGCGCCTCCACCTCCTGTTACAAACGGGACTTTTCCGTCACTTGCTCCGTATTTTTGCAAGATTGAAGTATTTATTTATCTATCATACCACTTTTTCCACATTCTTACAAGACATTTTTCGGAAAAACATTGCATTTTCCTTTGCCGGTATCACACATTTCCTCCGGCAGCTTCCCGCGGAAATCACCTGACTTTTCTCCCATATCCCATCGGCGCGGACTGCCTCAGGAGAAATGGCCGGAGCTTTCCGGGTATCGCCCCCTATACATCGGGCAGTCGAAACGCGGTAAAAAGTTTGCCCCGGCTCATTGTGTGAGCCGAGGCATTTTCTTTAGGGCAGCACCGCATAATGGGGCAAGGAGATTCGGCCAGTGTTTTGACCCGAGCGAAAGTATGGAAAACGGGGGAATACTGGATGTATTCCCCATTTTTCATACTGCACGATTGGGCCAAAAGATCCGCTGAAGCTCGCAGTTTCCTTTGTGCGGTGTTGCCTTAGATTCTCAAGTTCCGCGAAAGCCCGGCAAGCCGGATGCCCGGCTGAACACCATGGGCCATTCCGATCATGCTTCCGGCAGCGAAATGCAGGAAGAATCCTTGCTTTCCGCAGGCAAAGCGACGGATTTACCGGTGCATACTGAAATGAAGCTCTTTCATTCCTTCCACTTCTTCACAGACCTTCTGGAGACTGCAGCTGTCACAGTCCGTCATACCGTTTTTCAAAATATGATCCATGGCCTTTGTGATTTTCTCCGTCTGCCGGACGGCCTCCTTCATCGCCGAAAAGGGAAAAGCGGGATCCGTAATGAAAATCAGTTTCACGCTGACAATTCGCCGGTTTTTGTGGAATTGCCGCAGCATCAGGTTGCCCACATGGGTGAACGTAAGGCCTTTTTCCAGCGCCTGTTTGCTGACCCGGGCGCTCTCCGTGCCGTTGATCAGGGAAACACGGGTCATAAAGCCCTCGGGGCTTACATGGTAACGGACAAACTCCATCTGTTTTACCGCATTGTACAGGGCATTTCCCTCTCCCAAGGTATCCGGCGCAACCCGCACCAGCGCAATCCGGGCGTAGGAGGTATCCTGCGTCATTTCCGGCAGGTCCTTGCCGATCAGCACAATGCCGTCTTCCGGCACCAGAGCCGGGTCATCCGTCACCGCGGTGGTGCCCAACGCGAATAAGCCGTGGCCGCTTCCTCCCAGCTCATATGCCATATCCTGCCGGAAGATCAGATTCTCCTTGCCCAAATCGGGCCAATCCACAGAACAGACCGGCAGGTTCCTGGCAGTGCTGTTCTGACACAGCGTCAGAATATCGGAAATAATTGGATCATACAGCTTCATCACAGATGCTTGTCCCGCTTGATCTTGTCATAGTGCTTCAGGAACAGAGGCTCCAGTGCGGCGGTGAGCTTCATGTCCAGGTTGAAGAAATAGACGGTAAAGGTGACCACAAAGAAGATCACCGCGATCAGCGCCGCAATGCCGAGAATTTTCAAAATGATCATGTTTTCCCTCCTCAGCGTGCCAAGGCCTTCTGCCGGGCGAATTCTGCCGCGCCCAAAGCACCGATGAGTTGGGGGTCGATGGGCAGATCGATGACCTTCAGCTTCAAAACCTTTTCAATGGCAGCCTTCAGGCCGTCATTCTTGGCGCAGCCCCCTGTCAGGGTGATCCGGTCCGTGGCGCCCGCTTTCTTGGACATCACGAAGCAGCGCTTTGCCACGGAGAGCTCAATGCCGGCGGCGATTTCATCCATGGGTTTGCCCTCACCTACCAGGGAGATGACCTCGGATTCCGCGAATACCGTACACTGGGCGGTAATGGGGATCACATTCTTCGCTTTCAGGGACAGGCGGGAGAACTCCGTCAGGTCCATTTCAAAGGCTCTTGCCATGGCCTCAAAAAACCGTCCGGTTCCGGCAGCGCACTTGTCATTCATGGCAAAGTTCAGCACGGTGCCATCCTTATCCACAGCGATGCCCTTCACATCCTGACCGCCAATGTCGATGATGGCCTTGACGCTGGGATCCGCCACATGGACGCCCATGGCGTGGCAGCTGATCTCGGAGATGTTCTCGTCGGCGGCGGGAACCTTGTTTCTGCCGTAGCCCGTGCCCACCAGGTAGGCCAGATCCCTGGGGCTTTGCAGCCCGGGAACCTGGGCCACTGCCTGATTCAGGGCATCCTCACAGCTGAGCACCGCATTGATCCGGCTTCTCAGGGTGACATTTGCCACCATCTTTCCGGTCTCGTCCAGGATCACACACTTTGTATATGTACTTCCGGAATCGCATCCACCATAATATTTCATACTACTGCCTCCTTTTACCAAGAGTGCTCGTCATGGATGATCTCCAGAGAGGGGTCCAGCGGCTCCTCCTGCATAACGGCACGCATATAGCGGTTGATCTGGTCACGAACGCCCTGACGGGAAACAACCCGGGGATCGAAGAGGTCATGTGTGACCCAAACCAGATGGATCCCCTTTTCTCTGGCCTTTTCCTCAAACTGGCCGTGCATACCGTTGAGGGCTTTGCAGCTCATATGCTCCCAGAGAATGACCATATCCGCATTGAACTCCTCCACATACTCCCACAGCTCGTCCAAAAGGACCTTGTAGCCGCCGTGGGTACGGTTGCGCATGATCATGTTTTCCGTCAGCCATGCCATATCGTAAATCGCCTGCTCTCTGCCTTCGGGGGTGTTCTCCTCGCAGAGGGTCTTGGTGGAGACCATGGACAGCATATCGGTCAGCGGCACAATGCCCCAGCAGTTGACCAGCCACAGCAGAAAATCGAAATAGAAATGGGACTGAACCCCCCAGACGATGGCCCGGTGACGATACTCCTTTGCCATCTTCTTTTTGGCCTTGTAGGCCTTTTTTGCCAGCGCGTCGATCTTGCGGTCCGCTTCCACAAACTCAGGGATCTTGCCGCAGATGGCCATGTAGTTGGTCTCGGTGTACAGCGCCAGATTGGAGCCGAAGACCTGGGGATAATCGGTCTTGTTCATATCCAGCCAGTCCATCCGGTAGCGGGTGGAGATATTCACCCGTTTGGCGCACTCAAAATAGTAATCCCAATCCCACTTTTCACCGGTATGCTCCTCAATGAAGGCGATGGCGTTGCGGATCTCCTGGGCCGCGTACTCCTGAACATCATCCTCTCTGTGACGCAGGGGCGCCGCCAGCTGGAATACGGGGATACCGTCCTCCAGTTCCAGGCGCTTGGAGATGACGCCGTTGCTCATAAGGGAGCCGTCGCAGGTGGTGTTGCACTGGATGGCGCAGGCGCCCAGAACAGGCGCGTCGTCATCGATGGACACACCGGCTTCCGCTTCCGGCATGGGGCAGACATCGCCGGCCAGGCCATATTCCTGAGCAACATCGATGTAGTGTATGGCGGCATTCTGGTTCAGCAGTACGGATACATAGGTGGAGGGTGTTTCCCGGCTCAGGCCCTTCAGGGTGGGAAAGCCCATCATGACGGCGGTCATCTCGTTTTCATCCACCAGGACCACTTTTTTGGAGAACTCCGTATCGTTGCCGATGCGCCGGTCCCCCCGGAACAGATTGTTCAGCAGCTTTGCCACGTCGGCTACAACCAAGTCCTGCTCCGTATGGCAGATGCGCAGGTATTCTCCCCGCAGGCCCTGGGTGTGGCGGTCCAGCATCATGGGAACTGCAAGGTAGTTTGCCATCCAGCGGTAGCGCAGCATTGCCTTGATATTTCGGGGCTTGATGATGAAGCCGGCAAGAATGCCCATAATATGCAGCCAGCGCCAGTAGTCGTACATGGTATCCGCAAAGCCCCGCCATTCCCGGCGCTTCCGGACCTTGCCGTTGGTATACAAATCGCCCAGGCGGTCTTTTCCCACTTCCTTAGCCATGCTTCACACCTCCCTGTATTTTCTTGATCTCGATGCTTTCTACAAATGCCTGTACACGGGTGCGCATCTGGCCGGAAACACCGATGGCATAGGGGCGGTCCACCGCCAAGACGGGGTAGCCGTAATCCTCCCGCAGCACGTGGGAACCAACCATTTTCTCATAGGCCCAGGGGTCGCAGAACTTCATCTGTTCGTAGATAATGCCGTCTGCCTGATATTCTTCCGCCAGAGAAGCCACATAGCTCCGGCGCTCCTGAATCTTTGCCTGATTCATAAAGCGGGGGCACTGTCCGCGGTACATATACTGCCGGCAGATCTGTGTCAGGGCGTCCTCATCGTCGGTAAGTACAATGGGATCTCTGCCGGGGAAGGAGCCGTAGCAGAACCGATCGGCGCAGACATAGGCGCCGGATTCTTCAATCAGCCGCACCACGTCCACATCATCCACCTCGGAACCCACCAGAACCACTCTGGCCCGGAACCTGTTTTTGGCGTCCGGCTGGCGTGTCTTCAGCTCCTCCAGGGTTTCCTCCAGCTTGTCGATCAGCAGGTACTTGGGCGCGGCGTAGGTCACCATGGTGATGATATGGTACTCATATCCGGTGATCCGGGGATGTTCCCCCTTGCGGAACTCGCCGATGGCGCGGATCAGTTCGCACACCCGGTTGTGTTCCTCTACCGCCTTGCGAATGGCGGCATCGGAAACATCGATGCCGTAGTGTTCCTGTAAAGGCTTCAGAATATGGTTTTTGCACTGCAGCACATAGAGATTGAGGCCGTTGTCATCGGCCTTCATGGGAACCTCCATGTATTCGTAGAAGAATTTCTCCTTCTCGTTGGTTTTCAGCAGCTCCATATTCTCCACGCAGCGGTTCATCATGGTGCAGCCGTCCGGCGTAATCATACAGTCGGCAAAATTAAAGCCGCCCTCAATGGCCCGTTCCAGCAGCGCCCGGGAGTACTCGCACAGGAAGCTGGTCATATAGTAAGTGCCCATCTCCATAGAGCCGGTGCGGGGAGCCCGCAGCCGTGCGGAAAAAGCGCCCTCCAGATTCAGCAGGGGCTCCGGCACATTCTCGCAGGTGTAGGCCACGCAGATCCTGCCGCTTTCCTGTGCCTGACGGATCAAGTCATTGTTGGCATCCTCCAGCAGCCGTTCAAAGTAGTACAGATGCTTTAAATCCTTCATCCAAAGCTACCTCTTTCTTTATAAAATATCCAGCCCGGTCAGGCCCTTTTCCACCCCCCGAAGGATCTCACTGTCCTCCGCCAGTGAAAAAACGCTGTTGCCCAGCACATCGCTCATGGACATGGCCCGGTCATCCCCGATACAGGCAAGCAGCGGGATCTGCCCCGTATCCAACTGGTCCTCCAGAGCTCTGTCCGGCATCCGGTTGACGATCAGGCCTGCCTTTTCAAACATGACCAGTTCTTTCGCCACGGTATGGATGGTTTTCACCACCTGCAGGCCCTTCCGGCTGGCATCGGAGACCAGGATCAGATGGGTCACCTTCTCCATGACCCGCCGGTTGATCTGCTCAATGCCCGCCTCACCGTCGATGACAACGTAGTCAAAGCTGCCGGCAATCAAGGTGATGATCTGCTTCAGATAGGCATTTACCTTGCAGTAGCAGCCCGCCGCCTCCGGCCTGCCGATGGCCAGAAAGGAGATGTTCTTCCGCTCTGTCAGGGCATCCATCAGACGGTACTTGGCCTCCCCCAGCATCTCAATGGCTGCGGCGGTGTTGCCTTCCTCCGCGCTGTGGACAAAGGCCTTGCGGATGTCATCCACAGTGGAACAGACCTCCACCCCAAGGGCCGTCGCCAGACCCACAGCCGGGTCGGCGTCAATGGCCAGTATTTTTTTATCCGGGTATTTGCGCGCCAGCAGCCGGACCGTGAGTGCGGAAATGGAGGTTTTTCCCACGCCGCCCTTTCCCACCAGCGCAATGACTGTGGTGTTTTTCATCTTGCTATTCCTGTCTATATGGCAAAGGCCTCAAAATTGAGGCCTTTGCGGATGGTGATCATTCTATGGTGATGTCTTTGATATTCACTTCGTTTCCCGTCAACAGCCAGGTCTGGTCGCTGCCGCAGTGGGGGCAGATCTTTCCCTGGGGCACCGTGTCATAATCCCTGCCGCAGCCGTCACAGTGGGTAACGGCATGGATCTGCTCCACAATCAGCTCGCAGCCCTCCAGAAGCGGAACCCGCTTACAGTTCCAATTCCACACGTCGATGAGATACTCCGGGATGATGGTGGAAACCTCCCCAATCTCCAGCGTAACCGTATGCACCTTCCGTGCCTGGTTTTCTTCCGCGACCTTTACCACGCTGTCGGCAATGTGAAATACAACGCCAAGCTCGTGCATGGGTCAGTCCTTCTTCTTAAAAACGGAGGAGATGTCCTCGCCCAGCCGCTTGACGGCCATGGAGGCAACCACCTTGATCTTGTCTTCCGCCCGGCGCATATCGGTGCACTCGGGGTGATCCCGCTTCAGATGGATGGCATCGAACATACACTTGGTGGTGCAGACGCCGCAGCCAATGCACTTGTTGGGGTCAACCCAGCTTGCGCCGCAGCCCAGGCATCTGGCCGTTTCGATCTTCACCTGCTCCTCGGTAAGGGTCTTGTGGGCGTCCCGGAAGGAGTGGGGATCGATGGTCTCGTCCATGCCGGCCTCCTGACGGCCCGCGTGGTCATAGGAATCCACATAGATGTCGTCCTTGTCCAGCATGATGAAGTCCCGGCGGTTGCGGCCGATCTTCATATCCGCGCCCTTGTGGACATAGCGGTGCAGGGATTCGGCAGCGCACTTGCCCTCTTCGATGGCATCGATGACGAACTTGGGTCCGTGGTATACGTCGCCGCCCACGAAGATGTCGGGTTCGGCGGTCTGGTAGGTAAGGGGATCCGCCACGGGATAGTTGCCCCGCCAGAATTCCACCTTGGTGCCCTCCAGCAGGCCGCCCCACTCGATGGCCTGGCCGATGGCGAAGACAATGTGGTCCGCTTCCAGAGTCATGGTGTCGTTCTCGTCATAGGCGGGATTGAATTTCCCGTTCTCGTCGATGGTGCGCAGGCACTTCTTAAAGACAATGGCGGTGACATGACCGTTCTCGTCCACTTTGACTTCCTTGGGACCCCAGCTGTTGCAGATGTCAATGTTCTCTTCCAGCGTTTCTGCGATCTCGTTCTTGGAGGCAGGCATGGAAGCTCTGTCCTCCAGGCAGACCATGGAAACCTTGGCGGCACCGAAGCGCTTTGCGGTCTTGACGCAGTCCACGGCCACATTGCCGCCGCCGACAACAACCACGCTGCCTTCCATCTTCTGGTTCTCGTCTTCCAGCGCATGGTGCAGGAAGTCCACGGCAATGGAGGTGCCTTCCGCGGTATCCCCGGGGACACCGGGACGGCGGCCGCCCTGGCAGCCGATGGCAATGTAGAAGGCCTCGTAGCCCTGATCCCGGAGCTGCTGGATGGTCACATCCTTGCCCACTTCCACTCCGCACTTGATCTCCACGCCCAGCTCCCGCAGGACATCGATTTCCGCGTCGATCACATCCTTCTCCAGCTTGAAGGAGGGGATTCCGTAGGTCATCATACCGCCGGGCTTTGCGCTCTTTTCAAACACCGTGGGCTTGTAGCCGATGGTGGCCAGATAGTAGGCGGCAGAAAGACCCGCGGGGCCCGCACCGATGATGGCGATTTTCTGTGCCCAGGTCTTGACCCGGTTGGAGGCGATTACAACAGGGGGAATGTAACGGGTTTCCGCATCCAGATCCTTCTGGGCGATAAACTTCTTGACGGCATCGATGGAAACCGCCTGGTCGATGGTACCGCGGGTGCAGGCATCCTCGCAGCGCTTGTTGCAGATACGTCCGCAGACCGCGGGGAAGGGATTGTCTTTCTTGATCAGCGCCAGCGCGTCTGTATACCGGCCCTGGGCCGCCAGCTTCAGGTAGCCCTGCACGGCAATGTGGGCGGGGCAGGCGGTCTTACAGGGGGCGGTGCCCTTGTCATAGCAGTTCTTCCGGTTGTTGTCCCGGTAGTCGGGATCCCAATGCTCCGGACCCCATTTGAGGCCATGGGGCAGCTCATGCTTGGGATACTCCACGGTTTTGCCCTGCTTGTCGCAGAGCTTCTGGCCCAGCTTCACAGCACCGGCGGGACAGTATTCCACGCACTTGCCGCAGGCCACGCATTTTGCCTTATCCACCTCGGCGGTATAGGCACTGCGGGACATGTTGGGGGTGTTGAACAGCTGGGAGGTCCGCAGGGCGTTGCAGATCTTCACATTACAGTTGCAGATACCGAAAATCTTGTTCTCACCGTCGATATTGGTGATCTGATGGACAAAGCCGTTGTCCTCTGCCACCTGCAGGATGCGCATGGCTTCTTCATAGGTGATGTCATGCCCCTTGCCGGTCTCACGGCAGTAATCGGCAAAATCGCCTACGCCGATGCACCAGGAGGAGGGATCGTCCGCGCAGCCTTCGCCCATGACGCCGCGGCTGGCGCGGCAGGAGCACTGGCCCACACCGATGTGGCCCTCGTACTTCTTCAGCCAGTAGGACAGGTGCTCCAGATCCACGGAGGTATTCTCCATCTCAATGGCCTTCTCCACGGGGATGACGTGCATGCCCACACCGCCGCCGCCGGGAGGCAGCAGATGGGTCACACCCTCCAGAGGGATGTAGGTCATGCGCTCGAAGAAGTAGCCCACTTCGGGATGCTCGTCATGCAGGCGCTTGTTGTAGTTGGAAATCTCACCGCGCTCATTGTAGGAGGGATTTTCGCTGCGGTTGTCCGCCTCTTCCATGTTGAACATTTCGGCGGAGCCGGGAACGAACATGGTCAGAATGTACCGCTTCTCGGAAGGAGGCGCGGTGCGGCCGTTGTGATCATAATGGTAGCCATAGTCGAACTCCAAAAGACCGATATAGCTCATTTCCTCCAGCACCTTTTCAAAGTGCTCCTTCTCCTCTTCGGAGATCTTGTTCATCTTCATCAGCTGGGGGAGGGTGTAGGGCACACGGACATCCATGGAAAGCGCAATGTCCGCCATCTCGTCGGTGAGTATGGCAGCCAGACCCCAGTATTCGGGATCATCGGTGGTAATGCCCTTGATCTTGTGCATCACCACATCGGTGACCTTTTTGCCCAGCTTCAGGATTTTCTCCCGGGGGGCGGGATCACCCTTGCAAACGGGATTCAAGGCACGGTTTTTCAGTTTTTCGTCAATCATGTCTGTTTCTCCTTTATTTCTTCCATTCTGTGATTTTTTCTTTCAGGTAGGCGGCCAAAGCATCCACACCTTCGCCGGTTTTGGCGGAGATGGGGAAAAACTCCATGTTCGGATTGCGGCGGCGGGCAAATTCTTTGACCTTTTCCATATCAAAGTCAAAGTACGGCAGCACATCGATCTTGTTGATGATCATGGCATCGCAGACCTGAAATACCAGGGGGTATTTCAGGGGCTTGTCGTGTCCCTCCGGCACAGAAAGGATCATCATATTCATGGCGGCGCCGGTATCGAATTCCGCGGGACAGACCAGATTGCCCACGTTTTCCAAAATCACCAGATCCAGATTCTCCGTCTCCAGCTGTCTGACGCCCTGCCGGGTCATATCCGCGTCCAAGTGGCACATACCGCCGGTGTGGAGCTGGATCACCTTTACGCCGGTCCGGGCGATGGTATCGGCATCCACGTCGGAATCAATATCGGCCTCCATAACACCGATCCGCAGATCATCCTTCAGGGCGGCAATGAGTTTGGTCAGCGTTGTGGTCTTGCCGGAACCGGGAGAGGACATGAGATTGATCAGGAAGGTTTTCTCCTCCTTCATCTGCTGCCGCAGCCGGTCTGCGTCCTGATTGTTATCCGCAAAAATGCTTTGCTTCACCTCAATGACACGATAAGTATCCATTCAGGGCTCCTTTCCGAATTTGCAAAAAATATACAATATAATAATAAATTAAAACAGGTTGAAATACAAGCAACAAAAGGCCCGATTTGTCGCAATCCCAATTTGTGCATATCGCCGAAATTCCCAACCAAGAGCGTTTCACCGGGAGAAGGACCGTTTTTCATCCCGGCTTGTTTTTTCCCGCATTTTATAGTATAATATTCAAAAAAGAAGACTTCCCCCTGTCCGGAAAAATTCCCGGAGCATTCTCCGGAATCCATGCAATGGAGGTGACCCTTATATGAATAAGACGGCTGCCCTGTCCAACCTGTCCAGGTGCATCGTGCAGAGTCTTCTTCTGCTTTTGCAGGACAAGGCTCTCGATGAAATCTCCGTGAAAGAAATTGTGGAAAAGGCAGGCGTGAATCGGTCCACCTATTACCGGCATTTCAGCACAAAGCAGGATGTAGTCCACCATTTTTATCAGCTTCGTCTGGATGAATACCTGTCCTCTGTCAGCACGAACATCTCCGCCAGGGCCTATTTTACCGGGATGTTTGAGAGCTTTCTGCAGTACAAGAAAGAATTGATTCTGCTGGATCAGAGGGGGCTGTCCTTTCTCCTGCTGGAGGAACTGAACACCCGTATTGCCCAGGTACACGGAAACAGCAAAGCCGCCGTACACTCCCTGGCCTGCAATTATCACATCGGCGGTGTTTTCAACAGCTTCCGATACTGGCTGTTCGAAGACATGGCCACCCCGCCGGATAAGCTGGCGCACCAGTGCCTGATGTTTCTCCCCCGGGATTTCTGCCCCTACCTGCTGCGCAAAGCCCAGTAAGCCCCGGCGGGGCGCTCATTCCCTTTGATCCCAATCTCCGTCCCCCGCTGTGGGAGAATCCGGAGGACGCAACGACGGCTATCTCCGCAGACATAGAAGATGATGCTTTCGGAAAATGAAATGCGGGCGTTTTCGCATGGAAAGCGCCCGCATTTCATGGTACATGATTGGCAACAATTTTTTAGAGGTTTCATATGCTGGAAAATGAACACGAGATGGGAAATATTCAAAATGGCATCGCACATTACCATCTTCCCGGCCTGTTTGAGTTTTATGAGCTATACCGAGCCTTTCTGCCCCTTTTCCGGGAGCACAGGGAATATTTCTACGACTGGTGCGACATTGGCTCCATCTACGGCGCACCGGCGGACTGCATCTGGGGCGGAGGTCGCGTCGGGTTTGGAGACAATGACCCCAGGGAGGTTCTGGCGTTGATGCAGAGATACGGCATTTCCGCCCGGCTGACCTTCAGCAATTCCCTGCTTCGGGAGGAGCACCTTTCGGACAAACAGTGCAACCGCCTCTGCGCGCTGTTCAATGAGACGGGAGGGAATGGCGTCATTGTACATTCCGATTTGCTGCTGGAGCATCTGAAAAAGAACTACCCCAACCTCTATTTCGTATCCTCCACCACAAAGGTACTGATGGACTTTCAGGAATTTTTGGATGAAGTGAACCGTGAGGATTTTCGCTATGTTGTGCCGGATTTTCGCCTGAACAAGGCCTTTGACAAACTGAACACCCTGACCAATGCCCAGAAGGACAAGGTGGAATTTCTGTGTAATGAATGCTGCTGGTTCGGCTGCACCGACAGAAAAATCTGCTATGAGAATGTCAGCCGAAAGAATCTGGGAGAAAACTGTGATGATCACCATTGCACTGCCCCCGGTGGCAATGAGGGCTATCGGTTCTCCAAAGCCATGACCAATCCGGGGTTTATCAGTACCCGGGACATCCGGGAAATATACCTCCCCATGGGCTTTTCCAATTTCAAAATCGAAGGCAGAGGCCTCGGTAGCGCCCTGATTCTGGAATTTTTGCTCTATTACATGACCAAGCCAGAGTACCAAATTCATGTCCGGGAGGCAATCTATCTGGATAGTATGCTGGACTTGTTTTAGTGAGAGCGCAGTCCCTCTTCCTTTTGGAGGAGTAACATAGGGCTACAATGGAAGCAAAAGGAGGGGGATTCCCATGAAAAAGGTGCGCATTACCGCCATCCGAAAAGCCTGCTATCCCGATCTGATGGAGAAGTACGAAAATCCCATCCAGCACGCCTGTGAGGTCAAAGAGGGGGAGGTCTGGGTCGCCAACGGCTGGTGCAAGCCGGAGGGCTTCTGTGGCAGCGCCTGGGATAGCATTTCTCCCTTTGTCATGACCCTTGCCCACGGCGGCGGGGATTTCTATGACGGCTGGATGAAGAATCCCAAATCCGCCATGATTTCCTGCAACGACGGTTTCCGGCCTGTGAGCTTTTATCTGGAAGCACTGGAGGAGGACGCGGAATGAACCGGGCGGAATTGGAACGCTATATCGCGGAAATCTACAGTACCCAGGGGGAAAAACCCTGGGCGCAGTCGCCGACCAATACCGTGTTCCGGCATCGCCACAACCGGAAGTGGTTTGCCATTATCATGGACATTCCCAGGGAGAAGCTGGAGCTTCCCGGCGTTGGAATCCTTTCTGTGGTGAATGTCAAATGCGATCCCCGGCTGATCGGCTCCTTCCGGGAAGAACCGGGTATTTTTCCGGCGTATCACATGAACAAAGCCCATTGGCTGACCATCGCGCTGGACGGCAGCGCAGACGAGGAGAAGCTGAAATTCCTGCTGGATATGAGCTATGAGTTGACGAAGTGAGACTTTCTGCAAGGTGAGAGCAAAAAGAAAAATGTTGTGCTATTCGTAATGAATGACACAACATTTTTGCACGGGGCAAGTTATCACTCCAATTCCTTTTCAATTTCGGTGTACTCCGTTGCGATAACCTCTATTTCAGACAATATTCCCAGAGCAGGGATTCAGCGTCCAGCCGTTGTCGCCGTGGTAGATCATCAGTCGGGTCTGACCGCCATCGATGCAGATGTTTTCGCCGGTGATGAAACCGGCTTTGTCCGAGGCCAGGAACAGTACCATGTTGGCGATGTCCAGCGGATTGCCCACCCGACCGGCAGGCTGCTGGATGGCATCGGAGCCCTCGTAGACGGTGTAAGCCGTGTCAATCCAGCCGGGGGAAATGGAGTTGACCCGCACCTTTCCGGCGAAGCTGACTGCCA
>SAMEA3663230__coassemble_575_pt1 | contig 50647 bp, 46 predicted proteins | sample SAMEA3663230__metabat2_low_PE_017 | metagenome-assembled genome bin SAMEA3663230 (sample SAMEA3663230) | pig gut metagenome | biome: pig gut; feature: pig-associated habitat; material: faeces | place: China | collected 2013
AAAGCGCTCTCTTTTCGACCGTTTTTCCGGGTTTGTCATCCTCCCGGCAGCTTTCACCGCCGTTCATCGGACAGCTTGCATATGATACCACCCAACGCCCTTTTTGTCAAGTGGTTTTTGACAAAATTTGACCTTATTTTTTATGCAGTTTACCCAGACACGCAGCGGCCGGAGCTGTGTAGCCCCGGCCGCTGCTTTCAATCATCCTAAGGCAACACCGCTTAGGTGGGAACTGCGGGCTTCGGCGGATCTTTGCCCCAATCATGCAGTATGAAAAATGGGAAATACATCCAGTATTCCCGCGTTTTTCATACTTTCGCTTGTGCCAAAACACTGGCCGAATCTCCTTGCCCCATTATGCGGTGCTGCCCTAAATCAGATCTATCCTCACCTGCCAAAAAACTTTCCTAAGGCGGAAGTGGTTTTTTCCATTTGCTTGGCAACCGCTTCCAGGGATTCAATCAGCTCGTTCATCTGCTGAATATCCAGTCCCTGCAGATTTTCCGCCGCCGCGGTGAGGGCCTGAATTCCGTCGTTGACCGCGCCGATGTCCGCATTGCCCAGATTCTGCGCCGCGCTCTTCAACGCATCCACCGTTTTGTTGATGGTATCCACATCCACCTTTTCCAGCTCGAAGGCCGTATTCTGGAGAGACAGAACGATGGAATTGATTTTGTCCACATCCACCCCCCGAAAAACCTTCATCACGTTGCTCACCTGAACCGCGGCAAAAATCCCCGCAACCAGCAGCAGCGCCAGAATGCCGCCGGTCAGGCAGGTCTGGAGCTTTACCCAGAACAGCAGTTCATTTTTTTCTTGCTTCTTTTCCGTTTCCTTTGTCAGTTCTTCCATAAAAATGCCTCCCGAACCTATGATGGTTCTATCATAGGTTTCGGGAGGTTATTTGTCAAATACTTCCTTAGAAAATATCGAATGATTGTGGGATTACAGCTTTTGAACGAACAGTGCCCGAATGGCATTCAGCACCGCAAGCACCATAACGCCCACATCCGCAAAGATGGCAAACCACATATTTGCAATGCCAAGAGCCCCCAGCAGCAGGCAAATCAGCTTCACGCTGATGGCAAAAACGATGTTCTGGTATACAATCCCCAGGCACTTCCGGGAAATACGGATTGCCTTTGCAATCTTTTCGGGATCATCGTCCATCAGAACAATGTCCGCCGCCTCGATGGCCGCGTCAGATCCCATGGCTCCCATGGCAATGCCGATGTCCGCCCGGGACAGAACCGGCGCGTCGTTGATGCCGTCGCCTACAAAAGCCAGCTTCCCCCGTTTCTTTTGGGCCAGCAGTTCCTCTACCTTGCCCACCTTGTCACCGGGCAGGAGCTCGCTGTATACGGTGTCAATCCCCAATTCCTCCGCGATTTGCTGGGCCACCGCGTCAATATCGCCGGTGAGCATTACCGTATGGGTCACTCCGGACCGGCGCAGCTCCTCCATGGCATGTTTGGAGGAGGGTTTGAGAATATCGGAAATGACAATGTGTCCGGCATACTGTCCATCCAGCGCCACATGAATAATGGTGCCGGCGCAATGGCAGTCCCGATACTCCACCCCCAGCCGCCGCATCAGCTTCCGGTTGCCCGCCGCCACGGACACGCCGTCCACCCTGGCGGCAACACCCTCGCCGCTGATTTCCTGAATGTCGGAAACCCGGCTGCGGTCCAGGGGCTTTCCATAGGCTGCCTGAAGGCTTTTGCTGATGGGATGAGAAGAAGCGCTCTCCGCCAAGGCGGTATACTCCAGGAGCTTTTCCTCTTCCAGTGTATGATGATGGATCCCGGTCACTTCAAACACCCCCCGGGTCAGGGTGCCGGTTTTATCAAAAACCACGGTGGTTACATCCGCCAAGGTTTCCAGATAGTTGGATCCCTTGACCAGAACACCCTCCCGGCTGGCACCGCCGATGCCCGCAAAAAAGCTCAGCGGAATGGAGATCACCAGGGCGCAGGGGCAGGACATCACCAGGAAGGTGAGCGCCCGGTAGATCCACCGGCCCCACCCGGCGGCACCACCCAGGATCATACCGGCAACCGGCGGCAGCACCGCCAGCGCCAGCGCCGCATAGCATACGGCAGGGGTATAAACCCGGGCAAACCGCGCGATAAAGTTTTCGCTCCTGGATTTCCGGGAGGAAGCATTCTCCACCAGGTCCAGAATTTTGGAAACCGTGGATTCCCCAAACTCCTTTTTGGTGCGGACCTTGAGCACGCCGGAAAGATTGATGCAGCCGGAGATGATCTCCTCTCCAACGGTCACATCCCTGGGGATACTCTCACCGGTCAGCGCGGCGGTATTCAGCGTGGAGGTGCCTTCCTCCACAACGCCGTCGATGGGCACCTTTTCACCGGGCTGCACCACGATCAGCGTACCAACCTCCACTTCATCGGGATCCACCTTCTCCAGAACGCCATCCCGCTCCACATTGGCATAATCCGGGCGGATGTCCATAAGCTCACTGATGTTGCGGCGACTCTTGCCCACCGCATAGCTCTGGAACCACTCACCGACCTGGTAGAACAGCATCACGGCAATGGCCTCCAGGTAATCCCCTTCCATAGCGGTCCCGTCCTGATAAATGGCCAGGGCCAGGGCCCCCAGGGTGGCAACCGCCATCAGAAAGCATTCATCGAAGACCTGACGGTTCCGGATGCCCTTCCAGGCCTTTTTCAGAATGTCTCCGCCGATTACATAGTAGACCGCCAGATAGAGCGCCAGGCGCACCCATCGGCCAAAGGCGCCGAACGCGCCCCGGAAAACCACAGTGGGGATCAGCTGCAGAATGAGCAGCATGGCGGCGGATGCCAGAATGCGGATCAGCATCTTTTTCTGTTTTTTGGTCATGGCACGGATCCTTCCTTTTCCTAGAGTAACCGTATCAGCGGCGGGGATTTTGCCTCGTCTTCTGAATCAGAAGAAAATCTCGCAGTCGTCTTCCACTTTCTTGCAGTTGGCAAGCACCTGCTCCATAGTGGCCTTCACATCCACGCCGTCCTCAAACGAAACGATCATCTTCAGGGTCATAAAGTTTACGGTGCAGTCTTTCACACCGGCAGTCCGTCTGGCGGCCTCTTCCATCTTATTGGCGCAGTTGGCGCAGTCCACTTCGATCTTGTAGGTCTTCTTCATAACGTGTACTTCCTTTCTGTTTAACGATTAAGCGATTGTTTAATTGTTTGTGGTATCATCATATCACGTTTCCCCGGTTTGTCAAGTAGTTTTCGCAGATTTTTGGGAATCATGACCTGGGCAATGTGTTTCTTCCGATCTGCCTTTCCCCCGGAGCCCCGGCGATTTTTTGTGGGAAACCGTCACCTTTCCCCGGAGAAAGGAATAGGCTGAACCGAAGAACCATTCTTCGGAATCCGGAAAAATGAGGTGTTTCAATGCTGAGACTCTGTGATATTGCCCCGGGCCAGGGGGCTTGTGTCTGCGGCCTGGCTACCCAGGGAACCATGCGCCGCAGACTGCTGGAATTGGGACTGGTGGACGGAACCATGGTGGAATGCCTGGGCCGCAGTCCCTGGGGGGATCCCTCCGCTTTTCTGATCCGGGGTGCCGTCATCGCCCTGCGAAAGGCGGACTGTGCCGGGATTCTGGTGCAGCCGAAAGGTCAGGAGGCAGCCCCATGGGATTGACCCGCTCCTCAGTAGGCCGCATGGCGGAAGCCCGACCCGGAACGGCTGCCCCGGCCGGCCACTCCATTGCCCTGGCCGGAAATCCAAACGTAGGCAAATCCACCCTGTTCAATACCCTCACCGGCCTGCGGCAGCACACCGGCAACTGGCCCGGAAAAACCGTCGCCATGGCTCAGGGGAAATGCCGCCTGGGAACGGAAACCTACTGCCTTACCGACCTGCCGGGCACCTATTCTCTTATGTCTCACTCACCCGAGGAACAGGTAGCCAGAAGCTACCTGTGTTCCGGCACCGCGGAAGCCGTGGTGGTGGTATGCGACGCCACCTGTCTGGAACGAAATCTGAATCTCGTTTTGCAGATCCTGGAGATCACCCCCCGTGTTCTGGTTTGCGTCAACCTGATGGACGAAGCCCGGCGCAGGGGAATCCGGGTGGATCTTTCCGGACTGTCGGAAAAGCTGGGGGTTCCGGTTGTGGGTGCCGTTGCCCGGAAGAAGCAGAGCGCCCGGCTGGTTCTGCGAGAACTGGACCGGCTGCTGCGGAGTTCTCCGCCGCCTCACCCGGCAGCGGTCCCCTATCCGGCCGCCATTGAAGAAGCTCTTTCCAGGATGGAACCCACCGATTCCCCGCTGAACCCCCGGTTTGTAAAGCTCAAGCGACTGGAGGGCGATCCCGAAATGCTGAAGGAGCTTGGTCTTCCGGAGACGGACCCGGAAATCCTTGCCGGATTGGATGCCGCCGGAATGTCCCCTCAGCTGGTCCGGGACTCCCTGGCCGCCGGGCCGGTACAGCTGGCAGAAAGAATCTGCCGGGATGTGATTACATACGCCTCTTCCGGATACGCCCAAAGGGACAGGGCGCTGGACCGGGTTCTCACCGGGAGAATATCCGGCGGGCTTGTCATGCTGGGACTGCTGGCCTTTCTATTCTGGCTGACCATTGTGGGTGCCAACTATCTGTCCGATGGCTTGCAGTGGGTTTTTGATCAGGGAGAAGCACAATTGGCCGGGCTTCTTCGGAATGCCCCCGGGTGGCTCTTTGGGCTGCTCATTCGGGGCGCCTATCGGACCACAGCCTGGGTTTGCGCCGTCATGCTGCCACCAATGGCAATCTTTTTCCCACTGTTTACCCTGCTGGAGGATGTGGGGTATCTGCCGAGAATCGCCTACAATCTGGATAAGCCCTTCTGCTGCTGCCGGGCCTGCGGAAAGCAAGCCCTGACCATGTGTATGGGCTTCGGCTGCAATGCCGCCGGGGTGGTGGGCTGCCGGATCATCGACTCTCCCAGGGAACGGATGCTCGCCATATTGACCAACAGCTTTGTTCCCTGCAACGGAAGGTTCCCCCTGCTCATCGCTATGCTGACCATGTTTTTCCGCGGAACCGGCGGTGCCGTCTGGCAGGCGGCCCTGCTGACTCTGGTGGTTGCGCTGTCCGTTGCCATGACCCTGGCTGCCACCAGGCTGCTCAGCGCCACCCTTCTGAAAGGACGTCCTTCCGCCTTTGCCCTGGAACTTCCGCCCTACCGAATGCCCCAGGTAGGAAGCGTGCTGGTCCGCTCCATGCTGGATCGGAGTCTGTTCGTTCTTGGCCGGGCTGCCGCGGTGGCTGCTCCCGCCGGAATGCTTCTGTGGATCATGGGCAACATTTCCGTTGGGGACAGCACGCTTTTATCCTATTGCGGCGCTTTTCTGGAGCCCATTGGACGATGGCTGGGCCTGGATGGCGTCATCCTGCTGGCTTTCATTCTGGGGCTGCCCGCCAATGAGATCGTCCTGCCCATTGCGCTGATGGCCTACCTGTGTCAGGGCAGTCTGACCCAGCTGGGAGAACTGAGCCGGGTTCGGGATGTGCTGCTGGCCAACGGCTGGCGGTGGCAGACAGCCGTGTGTATGCTGCTGTTTACCCTGTTTCACTGGCCCTGCTCCACGACGCTGCTGACCATCCGAAAGGAGACCGGTTCCTGGCGTTGGACCATCCTTGCCTTTGTCCTTCCCACCGGATTCGGGATCCTCCTCTGCCGCGTTTTTACGCTGCTTGCGGGATAAGCGGTTGCCGGATTGGGGATAATGGTGTATGATAGAAAAAAGCACAGTCGATAAGGAGTAGACCATGGTACCCACCCAACCGGTTTTGACAAAATATGAAGTCCGGCTTTCCGGCCTGCCGGAAGCTTTCGACGGTTTTGCCATCGCTTTGATTTCCGATGTTCATGGGCAGGTGGCCCAATCTCTTTTGGATCAGCTCCGATCCTGCCGGCCGGAGCTGATTGCCGTCACCGGTGATCTGATTGATTCCGGGAAACCGGAAACCGCCGCCGCTCTTTCCTTCCTCCGGAATGCCCTTACCGTCGCTCCCTGTTTCTTTGTTCCCGGCAACCACGAAAGCCGGCTGCCCGCCTATCCCCGGATCCGTGCCGGACTGCAAAAGCTGGGCGTGACGGTTCTGGAAGACCGGGCCGTCTCCCTCCACCGGGGCAGCAGCGAACTGCGGCTGCTGGGGTTGGCCGACCCCGGCTTCCCCGGAGGCGAAGCCCGGATGGAACGGGCACTGAAAGCCATGTGCGGCAATGACCGTTTCCGGCTGCTTCTGTCCCACCGTCCGGAGTATTTCCCCATGTATGCCCGATACGGTGTAGAGCTGACTCTGTCCGGCCACGCCCACGGCGGCCAGATCCGCCTTCCCGGTGTGAATGGTCTGTTTGCCCCGGGGCAGGGATTCTTCCCAAAATGGGCCGGCGGTGTGTATCGGGAAGCGAACAGCACCCTGATCGTCAGCCGTGGCCTGAGCCACCGCCCGCCGCTTCGCATCGGAAATCCCACGGAGCTGGTTAGCATCACGCTGCGTATCTGACGCCCCGCCGGTGAGCTTTGGATATGGGCAAGGCATTTTCTTTCCGGAAAAAGGGCTTGACTTTTCCGGCTATTTCATGTATAATCCAACGTGTTCCAGCTATGGAGGCTTAGCTCAGCTGGTTAGAGCGCATGCTTCACACGCATGAGGTCACAGGTTCGAGTCCCGTAGTCTCCACCAATAGAAAAGCACCGCCGTTGGCGGTGCTTTTCTATTGGTGGAACAGGGACCCGAACCCATCAAATGCAAGTGTCCTGTGGACACTTGCCAGCCGCCGGCTGGACGGCAGCTGCTCCATAGCGCAATCGAGTCCCGTAGTCTTGCTCAACTTCTACGCACCGCCCCTCCGGGCGGTGTTTTCTTTTCGTTCTCCCATGGCAAACCCCACATTTCCATTGGAGCTGCGATCCCACGGAAATGCGGGGTTATTGGCCCCCTTTGGGACCCTGCGAAGGCCTAGGGAATCAACATGACCAACGTTCCAACCACAATGGCCAGCAGTCCTGCAAAGGCCCTTTTGGACAGACGCTCCCGGAATACGAGATAGGAAAACAGAATGGTAACCAGAATGCTGAGCTTGTCAATGGGAACCACCACACTTGCCAGTCCATCCTGCAGCGCCCGATAGTAGCACAGCCAGGATGCCCCGGTGGCGAGCCCCGACAGGCAAATAAAGCCAAGCTCTTTCTTTGGAATATTCCGGACCGTTTTCTGTTTTCCCGTGGCAAAAACCATCACCCAGGACATTGCCAGAACCACAACGGTACGAATGGCCGTTCCAAGATTGGATTCCACGCCGGAAATCCCCACTTTTCCGAGAATGGAGGTCAGGCTGGCAAACACAGCGGCGCCAACCGCGTACAGCAGCCAGCCCTTGCCTTTGGCCTGTCCCGGATTGACGTCCCTTTTCTCAATCATCAGGAAAGTGCCGATGGCAATCAGCACAACACCGATGATCTTCGGCAGGCTGACGGCTTCGTGAAGGAACAGAAAAGCCAGGAGTATGGTCAGAATGGTGCTGGATTTGTCAATGGGCACCACCTTATTGATGTCTCCAAGCTGCAGCGCCTTAAAATAGCAGAGCCAGGACGCCCCGGTTGCCAAACCGGACAGAACCAAAAACAGCAGCGTTTTTCCTTCTATCCTGCCGATTTGCTTCTGTGATCCCACCACAAATACCATCAGCCAGGAAAAGATCAGTACAACAATGGTACGGATGGCCGTCGCCACCGTTGAATCCGTTTTCCGGATTCCGCATTTTGCCAGAATGGAGGTCACACCCGCGAAAAAAGCCGAACCGAACGCAACTATAATCCACATCATTTTTACCCCCAAAACAATTTCACCTGTGCGCCCCACCGTTTCCATGAGGCATGGATGGACAGGCTCTTCGATTACACCGCGAATTGCAGCATATTCCAGGACGCTCCGGCAGCGCAACCACGCTGCCGCCGCCAATGGGCAGGTCCCTGGGGCACACCGGCGCGGAATCGGCGGTGTTGCCTTAGAATCACATAACCGGATGCAAAGGCGAAACCGCCGCAGCAGTTCCAAAGAACTGCTTCTGCGGCTGATTTTGCTTAGCGGACGTATTCAATAACCACGCAGCGGTTGGGCTCTACACCGGTGGAATGGGTGGTGATGTTCTCCATATCCTGCAGAGCCGCATGGATCACATGCCGCTCATAGGCGTTCATGGGCTCCAGGGTGGTGCGGCGGCGGGCCTTCAGAACCTGCTGTGCCTTCTTGCGGGCATAGCGGCGCAGACTCTCCTCCCGCTTCTGGCGGTAGGCCTCTGCATCCACATTCACACGGATGTGACCTTCCACATCCCGGTTTACCGCGTAGTTGCACAGATGCTGAATGGCATCCAGGGTATCACCCCGGCGACCGATCAGATAACCCAGATCCTCACCCACCAGATCCACCCGGTAGGTGCTGCCGGACTCCTTCCAACAGTGGGGAACCGCGTTGGAATCCATATGCTCCAGCAGGCCCTTGATAAACCGCTCAATCTTCTCTTCCACGGAGCCCTCCGGCGCGGGCGCATACTCCCTGGGTGCCGCGGGCGCTTTGGGTGCTTCGGGCTTGGGCTGTTTGGGTGCCTTGGGAGGACGCTGCTTGGGCGCCTCAGGGGCCTTGGGAGCCTCGGCGGGCTTGGGAACTGCCTGCTTCGGGGCCTCCGGGGCCTTGGGCATTTCCGGCTTGGGAGCGGGCTCGGGTGCTTCCGGTGCCTTCTGGGCCGCGGGCTTGGGCTTGCGGGAAGCGGAAGACAGGGCAACCTTGGGGGCAGCGGGCACTTCGTCGGGAGCCTCATAGGTCACCTGCACCTTGGCAGGCTGGGCGCCCAGGCCCAGGAAACCGCCCTTGGCCTGCTGCAGCACCTGAACGGACACACTGTCCCGATCCAGGCCCAGCTGAGCCAGTGCGGACTCAATGGCAAGATCAATGGTTTTGCCGGTGGCAACAAGTGTCTTTTCCATGATTCAATTCTCCTTCGCGTCAGACGCGTAACGGTTGGGATCGTAGGCACGGCCTTTGCAGTAGGGACGGTCTGCAATACCGGACAGAGGCAGGTTTTCCTCTTCATCCTCCACCAGTTTGCCCTTCTTCATGGCGTATTCCTTGGCGGCGGCGGCTTTCTGGGCAGCCTCGGCATCCCGCTGCTGCTTCTGCAGCCGCTTTTTGCTGGTATTCTCGGTGATGCCGTCGGGATTCTCGGCACGGCGCTGGGCGCGGATGCGCTCCTTCTCGGCCTCAATCCGGTCCTGCTCCAGGCGCCGCTTCAGGCGCTCCGCATCCTCGGCATCATAGATCTTGCGGTAACGGTTGTTGAGGATCACATCCTCCACGGTACGCACCACACCGCCCACAAACCAGTACAGGGACAGGGCGCAGGGAACGGTAAAGCCGATCCACAGCATCATCAGCGGCATGGTCCACATCATCACCTTGTTGGTCTGAGCGGTCTGGGAATTCTCAGCGGTTTCCTTATCCTGGATGCCGTCCTTGTCGGTAACCAGGGAATCGTTCATCTTCTGCATGATGAGCATGGAGACCACCTGATAACCGGCGGAGCACAGAGCAATGAGCAGCGCGCCGATGTGGGCCCAGTTCCAGGCCCAGGTGGAAGCAAATACATTAAACTGGGGCACGGCACCCAGATCGATGCCAATAAAGCCAAAATTGATGCCCTCCAGAGCGATATCGCCGATGGCGGGAATGGCCGCCTTAATGGCCTCCGCGTACTGGGGAATGTACTGCGCGGCGATCATCTGGTGATAGTAGGCATTGCCGCCAAAGAGCTCCGGGTTGATGCCCTTGATGACTTCAACGACCTGGTTTGCCACTTCCATATTCTCGTGGAGCATGTACACAATGGGCTGACGCACAACGGTGTACAGCGGCAGCAGCAGCAGCATGGGAACAAAGCTCCACAGGCAGCCGCCGCCCATGGAAACACCCTCTTCCCGGTACAGGTCCTGCATGGCCTGATTCTGGCGGGCGGGGTCATTGGCATAACGGCGCTGAATCTCCTGCAGCTGGGGGGTCAGCCGGGACATTTTCATCATGCTCTTTTTGGATTTCGCGGTAATGGGCAGGAGCACCAGCTGCACAATAACGGAAAACAGGATCAGCGCGAAGCCGTAGTTATTGGTCAGCCGATACAGGGCCTCCATCAGGTAGCCGAAGGGCACCTGGATAATGTCTGCAATGTGAAATGCTAACATGGACGTTCCTCCTTATGATTTTGGAAGTCACGGCACCGGGTCATAAATATCCCGGTGGGAAAAGGGATGACAGCGCAGAAGCCGCCGCAGGGCCAGAAGCCCTCCTTTCCAGGCACCGTATTTGGAAATTGCCTGGAACGCATACTCGGAACAGGTGGGACGAAACCGGCACCTGGCTGGGAAGTAGGGAGAAATGCTCTGCTGATAGAAACGGATCAGCCACAAAAGAACGCTTTTCACTGTTTTCCCTCCGTCTGGCGAAGAATGCCCGCCTTTTTTGCCAGAGCCAGATAGCTGGCCGTCAGGGCATCAAAGGGCGCCTCCACCGCGCGGGTTCTGGCAACCACCACAATGTCGTAGCCCGGCAGGAACCGCTGCTCGTTCAGGCGGTAGACCTCCCGCAGGCGACGGCGTGTCCGGTTCCGCACCACGGCATGACCCAGCTTTTTGCTGACGGTGATGCCCACCCGGTTCCGGTCTGTCCGGTTTTTCCGGGCATAGAGGGCAAGATACCCATCGCAATAGCCCTTGCTGTGGTAAAGCCGCTGAAAAATATGATTGAATTTCAACGCGCCGGAAAACTTCATGAATGCTTCTCCTGTTGTCCTCTTTCCAAATGAATTCCTTCATCCGAAACAGGTGCTTTTGGAAACTGTTTTTTGCGGATTGGGCCGAGAGATTTTGTTTCGGAAAAAGCATTGGAAGGTTCGGAATACTTTGTGTATTTCGGACCTTTCAATGTGCATTTCCGGGGCAAAAGATCCGGTCCAAGCCGTAAAAGGGCAGTTTTCAAATGCACCAGCTAAAAAGGGAGCGGGGCGAATGTGTCATTCACCCCGCTGTAGCTCCCGTTTCGCTTTAGAGCTCATTTTTCCTGTGTTCCACACGATAGCTCATCAGGCGGACAGAACCTTGCGGCCTCTTGCACGGCGGCGGGCCAGAACCTTACGGCCATTGGCAGTAGCCATTCTCTGGCGGAAACCGTGAACCTTGGAACGGTGACGATTGCTGGGCTGGTAGGTACGCTTCATTCGGGATACACCTCCTGTACTTGTGGATTATCATATGCTCGACAGCCCCATGGGGGCCGCAGCAACGCAGAATAAGGCTGACCTACATGGTCATGCCTGCCTATTATAACCGAAAAACCCAGGCAGGTCAACAGTTATTTCGGTTTTTTTCGTGAGCAGAAGGTATAGATCCCGGCAATCAGCAGCGTAATGGCCGTTGTCGCACCGAAGGGAACCAGACCGTCTGTCCGCTGGCCGTAAACCAGCCAGTAAAAGATCGTATAAACATACATATGGATCAGATAGCCCACAATGCTCATCTTTCGCAGCGCGGGATAAACGGCACTGTCCGGCAGGGATACCCCCGCCAGCAAGCTCACCAGCCCCACAGCGGCAACTGCCTGGAAGTATATCTTCATATTTGTCCCCGGAAAGGCCGCCATGAGCGCGGCGCCCGCAATCAGCAGCACCCAGGAAACCGGTCCCGGGAGTTTCCGTCTGGCCAGCAGCATACCCATTGGCAGGTAAAAAGCGCCCAGCAGCAATCTTCCGCTGCCAAATGCCAGATAGAGAATCCGCGCGATGGTTCCCATCGCTCCGGTAAAGGAATCCCGCCTGCCCGTAATCCAGTACAGGAATATGGAGGGGATCAGCAGCAGGAATCCCACAAATACCGTTTGTTTCAGAGAGGCACCCCGCCTGGCCAGCAACAGCACCAGGCAAAGCGCATAAATGGTGGACAGCAAATACCACAGCTGGAAGGAATTATACTGCTCCCCCATCAGCAGCAGTCCCCGCAGATACAGCGCCACTGCCTTGAGAACCGGTGTGCTGTGCCGGATATAGTGGATGATCGCCAGCGGAGTATAGAGGAGCATCCACACCAGATACATCTTCAGGGTCTTTTTCAGATAACGCCCCAGCACGGCCTGATTTTCCGGCGCGGAAAAGGGCTCTTTCAGCCGAATCCCCAGAAGAAAACCGGAAATCAGGAAAAAGGACTGTACCGCCAAATCGGTAAGCACACTGTAGGCTCTTCCCACCGCCGCATTTGTACAGCCGTAATCCGCCCCCGTATGGACGGAAATGACCACGATCATCATAAAAAACTTGCACAGATCCAGGGCGTTGTAGTTTTTCGTTTCCACTGTTTCACCTCATTCTCTTTTCTGGGTCCATCCTATCATAATATTCCGGAAAAGTACAGGTTTGCTGCCGTTTTTCCTTTCCTATCCGCAAAAAAGAGGCCCGAAGGCCTCTTTTTGTATTTAGGGCAACACCGCACAATGGGAGCTGCGGGCTTCAGCGGATCTTTTGCCCCAATCGTGCAGTATGAAAAATGGGAAATACATCCAGTATTCCCGCATTTTCCATACTTTCGCTTGGGCCAAAATCTCTCGCCGAATCTCCTTGCCCCGTTATTCGGTGTTGCCTTAACCGTTGCGCACGGTCATAAACAGGCTTTCCATCTCCCGGGAGGTTTCCTCGGGCAGGAAGTCAAAGGAGGTAGCGTTGCGCAGCTGCTCCTGAGAGGGATAGGCAATGTCGTTGGCAACCAGCTCTTCATCCAGGTACTGCTTGGCCTCGGTCTCGGGGACGGAGTAGCCCAGATAGTCCAGATTCTGGGCGCAGATTTCCGGATCCAGCAGGAAATTGATAAAGGTTTCGGCGGCTTCCTTCTCCTTGGCGCAGGTGGGAATGCAGATGCCGTCCACAAAGATATTGAAGCCCTGGTCCTCGGGACGGTAGAACTTCAGGTCCGGGTTTTCCTCTACCATGGTCAGGTAGTCGCCGGCATAGTAGGGGGCGATGTAGGCCTCCTCATTCTCCATGGCGTCGAAAATCTGATCCATCACATACTGCTGAACAACGGGCTTCTGCTGAGCCAGCTTGTCGGCGCAGGCCTGCAGCTCGGCAGAATCGGTGGTGTTGATGGAGTAACCCAGCAGGTACTGGGCAATGCCGAAGGCATCCCGGGAGTTGTCAAACATCAGAATCTTTCCCGCGTACTTCTCGTTCCACAGCAGCTCCCAGCCGGTCACGTCCGCTTCATCCACAAACTTACTGTTGTAGATGATGCCCACGGTGCCCCAGGTGTAGGGAACGGAGAACTTGTCCTCGGGATCGAAGGCCAGACCCCGGTAGCTGTCGTCAACATACTTGGCATTGGGGATGTTGTCGTAGTTCAGCTCCAGAAGCATCCCCTCCTGACGCATCCGGCCGATCATATAGTCGGAGGGAAACACCACGTCCACGGTAATGCCGCCGTTTTTCAGCTTGGCGTACATGGTCTCGTTGGAATCAAAGGTAGAATACTGGACCTTGATGTTGGGATACTTCTTCTCGAACTCGGCGATCACATCAATGGAGTCGTCATCGCCCTCGGCGATATACTGGCCCCAGTTGTACACATAGATGGTGGTGGTCTCTTCCTTCTTGCCGCAGCCGGTGAACAGGCAGGCGACAAGGCAAACGACAAGCAAGGCGGAAATAAACTTCTTCATATCTATCTTTTCTCCTATTTTTTCAGTTGGTTATTTGCCGCGGGCAGCGACCTTCTTTTTGTCGGCTGCCAACTGGATCAGGTTCATGGCGGTCATCAGCACAAAGATCAGCAGGAACAGCAGGGTGAACATGGCATAGATCTTGGGCTGGATGGGTTTTTTTGTGTAGGAATAGATTTCCACCGGCAGGGTAATGAAATCCAGTCCGGTCACAAAATAGCTGATTACGAAATCGTCCAGACTCATGGTAAAGGCCATGATGGCGCCGGACACCACACCGGGCATGATCTCATGGAGGGTCACCTGGAAGAAGGCCTGCAGCGGTGTGCAGCCCAGGTCCATGGCGGCGTCCGTCAGAGATGCGTCCATCTGTTTGAGCTTGGGCATCACGTTGAGGATCACATAGGGCAGGTTAAAGGTAATGTGGGCGATCAGCAGGGTCCAGAAGGTCAGACTGTTCCGCTGGCCCAGCATTTTTGTGCCGACGAAAACAAACAGCAGGGAAAGGCTGACGCCGGTCACAATATCCGGGTTGGTCATGGGAATGTCCGTCAGGGTCATGGCCACCTTCCGCAGCTTGGGATTCAGATTGTGAATGCCCACCGCGGACAGGGTGCCGAACACCGTGGCGATGAGGCTGGCCAGAATGGACACCAGCAGGGAGTTCCCGAGAAGCCCCAGCAGGCTCCTGTCCTGGAACAGGCACTGGTACTGCCTGAGGGTGAAGCCGGAAAACTGGGTAATATCCTTCCCCGTATTGAAGGAGGCCACCACCAGCACCACCATGGGGATATAGAGGAAAATGAAGATCAGAACAGTGATGATCCGATTGGCTCGTTTCATACCACCACTTCCTCCTCCCCGCCGCCGAAGCGGTTCATAATGCCGGTACATACAAACACCAGCAGCATCAGCACCAGGCTCAAGGCGGCGCCCAGATTGGGGTTGTTGCCCTGTTTGAACTGGCGCTCAATCACATCGCCGATGAGCACCGTGTCGGTGCCGCCCAGCTTTTGGGAAATATAGAAAGTGGAAACCGCAGGCACGAAAACCATGGTCATGCCGGACAGGATCCCCGGCATACTCAGCGGAAACACCACCTTGCAGAAGGTCTGTACCGGTGTGCAACCCAGATCCTCCGCCGCTTCGATGAGCCGGCGGTCAATCTTCATCAGGGTTGCGTACAGGGGCAGGATCATATAGGGCAGATAGTTATACACCATACCCAGCACCACCGCCGCCGGGGTGCGGATCAGCCGCAGTTTGGGCAGACCGATCTTTGCCAGCAGGGTATTGATAATACCGGTATCCTGAAGCAAACCAACCCAGGCCAGGGTGCGCAGCAGAAAGCTCATGCACATGGGCAGCATAATCAGCATATACAGGAATTTCTGAGCGGTCTGGCGGCAGTGGGCAATGTAATAGGCCACCGGGTAGCCCAAAAGCAGGCAGATGAAGGCGGATACCAGGGAATAGACAATGGAGCTCCACAGCACCGGCAGATACATGCCCAGATCCCGCAGGTTCCCCAGGGTAAAGACGCCGGTAGCCGGATCCGTCAGCGCGTAGTAGGCCACCACGCCCAGGGGCACCAGCGTAAACACCACCATCCAGGCAAGGTAGGGGGCGCTCAAAAGAACGGACTTAGTCTTCTTCATTTCCGGCATCCTCCGTCAGCTCGTCGTACTCGGCAGAGTAGGAGCTGTAGTCGCCAAACATACCGGAATACGCGCTCTTGTGCATAATGTGGATGTCTTCCGGGTTCAACCGAATGCCGATGGTGGAACCAACGGCATGGAAATCCGTGGTCTGGATCAGCCACTTGAAGCCCTTGAATTCCACGATGATGTCATAGTTCAGGCCCTTGAAGGTGATGCTGGTAACGTTGCCCACCAGGTGCCCCTCGGACACCGGCACAATGTCAATATCCTCAGGGCGGATGACCACATCCACCGGCTCGTTGGGCGCAAAGCCCTTGTCCACGCACTGGAAGACCCGGCCAAAGAATTTGACCCTGTAATCTTCCAGCATGACGCCGTCCAGGATGTTGCTTTCGCCGATGAAGTCCGCCACAAAGGCGTTCTTGGGCTCATTGTATATATCTTCGGGTTTGCCGATCTGCTGGATACGGCCCTTGTCCATCACCACAATGGTATCGGACATGGACAGCGCTTCCTCCTGATCGTGGGTCACATAAATAAAGGTAATGCCCATTGCCTGCTGGATCCGTTTCAGTTCGTTCTGCATATCCTTACGCAAACGCAGATCCAGTGCACCCAGAGGCTCGTCCAGAAGCAGTACCTTGGGGCGGTTCACCAACGCGCGGGCAATGGCAACCCGCTGCTGCTGACCGCCGGATAGGGCGTCTATTCGCCGGTTTTCATATCCTTTGAGACTGACGATCTCCAGCATCTCCCGCACCCGTGCATCGATTTCGTCCTTTGGGACTTTATTGACCTTCAGACCGAAGGCCACATTGTCGTATACATCCAGGTGGGGGAACAACGCATAACGCTGAAAGACCGTATTGATCTGCCGCTTGTAAGGCGGAACATCGTTGATCGTTTCCCCGTCAAAGGTCACCGTGCCGGAGGTAGGCGTCAAAAAGCCGCCGATGATCCGCAGGGTGGTGGTCTTGCCGCAGCCGGAGGGGCCCAGCAAGGTTAAGAATTCGTGATCATTGATGTAAAGATTGATTCCGTCGAGAATGCGTTCCCCGTCGAACTCCATGGTAAGGTCCCGGAGCCTGATGAGTTCCTTGGACATTATCCTCCCCCGTTTCTATATGATTTTTGTCGAAATAGGACAGTATAAATATATCGCATTTTCCCCCGTTGTCAATGGATTTTTATATACAAAAAATATTTATTATTTTACCGATTGTTGTGGTTTATATTTCCTGAAAACCGGCAATACTCAGCCTCGGAGGTGCTGAAAAATGCGCAACAATCAATCTGGCAGCAAAGGCGGCAAGGGCTACTACATAGCCCTGGTCCTCTGCGCTGCCGCAATCGGGATCACAAGCTATGTAACAAGAAACAGTCACAAACCGGAGCCGGAGAAAATCTCCCTGATGGAACAGACACCGACAGCCGTACCGGAGACCGCCGAAACCCAGGCCGTAGAAGCCCTGGCTACGGAGGCGCCGGAAACGGAACCCAGCAAATCTCCCTCGGTTCCCGCAAAAAACCCGACACAGGAGACCCAGCCCAAAAAGCTGAAAACCGCCGCGCCCCTTAGCGGGAATGTAACCACCCTCTATGCCATGGAAAACCTGAGCTACAACGAAACCACCCGGGACTGGCGGACCCACAACGGCGTGGACTATGCCGGTGCCGAAGGGGATCCGGTCTGCGCCGCGGCTGACGGCACCGTGGTCAGCGTCACGGAAGACGACCTGATGGGCGTCACCGTGGTCCTGCGCCACCAGGGTGGGTACGAAACCACCTATGCGGGGCTTCAGATAAACCCCTGCGTTGCCAAAGGAGACACGGTACAGCTGGGTCAGACCATCGGCGCCGTCGGGACAACCGCCCTGGCAGAAAGCGCCCTGGGCCCCCATATCCATTTCTGCGTTTCCTATCAGGATATGCCCATGAACCCTCAGGACTTCCTGAATCCGGACTGAGCCTGCCCTCCCCCGCCCTGCGGCGGGGGGATTTTGGTTATAATCCGCATTTATAGCCAGCCATGGTTTAAGGTGTATTGACTTCCGGCGTCCATCCGATATAATAAGCTCATCCGCCCCCCTATTTTTTCTGGGGCGGCCCCTGATTATACAGAAAAGAGGTACATACCTATGTCTGATTACCGTTTTGAAACGCTGCAGCTGCATGTGGGCCAGGAGCAGGCCGATCCCGCCTCCGATTCCCGGGCGGTGCCCATTTACGCCACCACCTCCTATGTTTTCCCCAACTGCCAGAATGCCGCCGACCGGTTCAGCCTGTCCGCTTCCGGCAACATCTACGGCCGTCTGACCAATTCCACCCAGGAGGTTTTTGAAAAGCGCATTGCTGCCCTGGAAAAGGGCACTGCCGGTCTGGCCGTTGCCTCCGGCGCCGCCGCCATCACCTATGCCATTCAGGCACTGGCCAAGGAGGGCGAGCACATCGTGGCCCAGAAGACCATTTATGGCGGCACCAGCAATCTGCTGGCCCACACCCTTCCCCAGTGGGGCATTACCGCCAGCTTTGTGGATGCCCATAATCTGGAAGAAGTGGAAGCCGCCATTCAGCCCAACACCAAAGCCGTCTACATTGAAACCCTTGGCAATCCCAACTCCGACATTCCCGACATTGACGCCATCGCGGAAATCGCCCACCGCCACGGCCTGCCCCTGGTCATTGACAACACCTTCGGCACCCCCTATCTGATCCGGCCTATTGAGCACGGCGCGGATATTGTTGTCCACTCCGCCACCAAGTTCATCGGCGGTCACGGCACCACCCTTGGCGGCATCATCGTAGACGGCGGCACCTTCGACTGGGCCAAGAGCGGCAAGTATCCCTGGCTGTCCGAGCCCAACCCCAGCTACCACGGCGTGCAGTTTTCCAAGGCCGCTCCCGCCAGCCCCTTTGTCACCTACATCCGCTGCATTCTGCTGCGGGACGAGGGCGCCTGTATCAGCCCCTTCGCCGCCTGGCTGCTGCTGCAGGGCACCGAAACTCTGAGCCTGCGGTTGGAGCGCCACGCCGAAAACACCAGGAAGGTGGTTGCCTTCCTGTGCAGCCATCCCATGGTGGAGAAGGTCAACCATCCCAGTCTGCCGGACCATCCCGACCATGCCCTGTATGAAAAGTATTTCCCCAACGGCGGCGCTTCCATCTTCACCATCCAAATCAAGGGCGGCCGGGAGGAGGCCTTCCGGTTTGTGGACAACCTGAAGATATTCTCTCTGCTTGCCAATGTGGCCGATGTAAAGAGCCTGGTGATCCACCCCGCCTCCACCACCCATGCCCAGCTTACCGATGAAGAGCTGGCAAACGTAGGCATCTACCAGAACACCATCCGCCTGTCCATCGGCACCGAGCACATCGATGACATCCTGGAGGACCTGGACCAGGCGCTGAACAGCCTGAAGTAAATTTCTGCGTCTTCCCTTTTGCGAGAAAATATTCTTCTCAATTGACAGTTGACAATGAACAATTGACAATTATGGTATCCCTTCGGGATGATTCAAATAAGTTGGTCAGTTAAGTCTGGTTAACACGTAAAGACATCCGGTTTCACTATTTATTCATCCCCGAAGGGGATTCCTTCATTGTCAATTATCAATTGTCAATTGTCAATTCACAAAATCCCCCAAAGGAGTAACCGCCATGACCCTCCAGCAGATCCGCTACTGCCTGACCATTGCCGAAACCGGCTCCATGAACCGCGCCGCGGAAACCCTGTATGTCACCCAGCCCGCCCTGACCGGCGCCATACAGGAGCTGGAAACGGAGCTGGGCATTACCATTTTTAACCGGACCAACCGGGGTGTCACCCTGACCAACGAGGGGCGGCGGTTCCTGCACTACGCAAGGCAGATCTACCAGCAGTATGAGCTGATGGAGCAGGAATACCTCCGGCCCAAAAAGCGGATATTCGGCGTATCCACCCAGCACTACTCCTTTGTCACCAAGGCCTTTGTGGAAACGGTGCACCAGTTCGATGCCACCCGGTTTGAATACGCTATCCGGGAGACGAGAACCGTGGATGTAATTCACGATGTGGCCCAGGGCCGCAGTGCCATCGGCGTGCTGTTCCGCTCCAGGCACAACCGGACGGTGCTCAACAAGCTGCTCAGTGAAAACCGGCTGGAATTTCACCACCTGATTGACTGCAATGCCTACGTTTACCTGTGGCGGGGTCACCCCCTGGCAAAGAACGAATCCATTTCCATGGAAGAGCTGTGCTGCTATCCCTGCCTGTGCTTTGAGCAGGGTGACCAGAGCTCCTCTTACTTTGCAGAGGAAATTCTCTCCGAGCGGGAGTACCCCCAAATGATCCGGGCCACCGACCGGGCCACCATGCTGAACCTGATGGTGGGGCTCAATGGCTTTACCCTCTGCTCCGGCATTATCTGTGAAGAGCTGAACGGCACGGATTATCTCGCCGTTCCCTATCGGGAGGATCGGGACAACCAGAATGCCAAAATGGAAATTGGCTACATTTCTCCAAAAAACACCCAGCCGGACGAAATCGCCCAAGTTTTCATTCAGGAAATGAAGAAATATTTGGATAACGTACAAACCGGGACAGCCACCTAAGGCCGTCCCGGTTTTTATTTTACTTACAGCACATGGTAATAGGGGCATATATCCTCGTAGTGCCCATCCTTCCTACGGAAGCCCCCGGGGATGGTTCCCAGCTGAACAAAGCCCAGACGCTCATACAGATGCCGGGCATGGGTATTGGACGCAACCACCGCGTTGAGTTGCAGCACCCGGTAGCCCAGGCGCTTTCCCTGCACCAGACAGTCCGATACCAGCTTTTCTCCAATGTGGGCGCCCCGCCTGGCTCTGTCCACGGCATAGCTGGCATTGCAGATATGCCCACAGCGCCCAACATTGTTGGGGTGCAGGATGTAAAGGCCCAGCACCTCCCCGGCTTCCTCCGCCACGGCGCAATAATCCTGGGCCGCGAAGAATTCTTGGCCCCTTTCCGGTGTCAGGCATTCCTCCTGGGGGAATGCCTCCCCGTCTACAACCACCTGGTTCCAGATTTTCACCATGGAATCCAGGTCTTTTTTCGTATATTCCCGTATCGTCATTATCCCCGAACCTCCTGCATTTCCTTCGCCTGCTCTGCCTTGCAGTTGACCTCTTCCGGATCCCGGAAGGTTTCCACCACCTGCTTCAGCGCCTGACGGCAGAGGGCATCGTCCTCTGTGGCAACCGCCTGGGAAAGAACCGCCAGCTTCTTTTCGATCTCCCGGGGGTCCAGGGGCTTGTCCCGCTCCACAAAGATCTGGTCATTGTCGGTTTTGTCCAGGTCCTCGGTTTTCACCAGCAGCTCTTCATAGAGCTTTTCGCCGGGGCGCAGGCCGGTTTCCACAATGTCAATATCCTTATAGGGCTCAAAGCCGGAAAGCCGGATCATACTTTCCGCCAGTTCCAGAATATGCACCGGCTTGCCCATATCCAGCACAAACAGCTCGCCGTGCCTGGCGAACGCGCCGGAGGTCAGCACCAGCTGGGCAGCCTCGGGAATGGTCATAAAGTAGCGAATGATCCGCCGGTCGGTGAGGGTCACCGGACCGCCGTACATGATCTGGCGCTTGAATAGGGGAATCACGCTGCCGTTGCTGCCCAGTACATTGCCGAACCGGGTGGCAGAGCAGCTCATGTTTCCCTGATGGCTCAGCACTTCCATTTCACACATCCGCTTGGTGGCGCCCATCACATTGGTGGGATTGACCGCCTTGTCTGTGGAAACCATGATGAACTTCTGACAGCCGAAGCGCTCCGCGGTATCCAACAGATTCCGGGTGCCGAAAACGTTGTTCTTCACCGCCTCGCAGCAGTTGTCCTCCATCAGCGGCACATGCTTGTGGGCAGCCGCGTGGATCACCACCTCCGGCCGGTGGGTATGGAAAACCCGGTCCAGCTGGCCCTGGTCCGTGATGGATACAATCTCCACAGCCAGATTCAGCCTGCCCTCATGCTTGATCTTCAGCTCCTGCTGGATATCATAGGCGCCGTTTTCATACACATCCAGCACCACCAGCTTCCGGGGCCCGATCTTGGCAATCTGGCGGCACAGCTCGGAACCGATGGAGCCGCCGCCGCCGGAAATAAGCACCGTCTTGCCCCGGTAATAGCTTTTGGTATCCTCACTGAGGATCTCGGAAACCTGCCGGAACAGGAGCTCCTCCGCATCAAATTCCCGGAGGCTCCGCTTGCCGCCCACCGCCTGGGTGGTGGGGTAATCGTAGGTTTTCAGCTTGCAGCCGGTTTTCTTATAAAGGGTATAGAGCTCCTTCTTTCGCTCGGCGGAGGCACCGGGGATGGCAAACACAATCTCCTGAATGTTGTAATCCCGGAACACATCCCCATTTGCCTCCCGATCTGAAAAGACGGGAACGCCGTTGATGCTGCGGCCGATTTTATTCCGGTCAATGTCCACGAAGAACTTGGGGGTGTAGGCCGCGTCCGGATTGCTGGCCAGGTCCGCCGCAAATCCCGCGCCCACCCGTCCGGCGCCGATGATGGCGATGTTGATCCGCCGGTCCCGCTTGGCCGTATCCAGGGGCTCCACCCGAATTCCCGTCATTTTCCGGGTAAGAAAGCGCATCACATCCGCCGCCCGGGAACCCCGGCTGTTGGCATCGTACAAATACTGGTAAACCTGCCGCATAAGGATGTCCCCCAGCAGATTCAGGGAAAACAGGGTCACTGCCCGCAGAAATTCCACATCCCGCAGGGGCAGCAGCCGCTGGATCAAGTAGTACACGCAGCCGCCCAGGGCGTCATAGCAAATGAGATTGATATACAGGTTGTTGCCGCCGTAGCGCCACACGTTGTTATAGGAATTGCCCAGGGCCCGTCCGCCCAGCATACAGGCCGCCGCCAAAAGATAGTGCAGCAGCGCCTCCGTCTTTGTAATGGGATAGTAGCTGCTGGGGTAAAACACCAGCAGCAGCACCGATACAATGGCCAGCATGACCAGGTCATACCCCATCAGCATCAGCGCATGGACCGATACCTGCTGGGAAAGTTGTTTTTTACTCATGGTCTGTCTCCTCTCCCGCTTTGGGAGCAATGATGAAACCGCGGCTCAAAGGCCAAGCAGAATCCGAATGTAGGGGGTCAGGCTGCTTTTGATGGCCGTTGCCAGGCCAAAATGCTTGCGAAGGTAATAAAACCAGGGCCCCGCCGGGTCCCCCTTTACGGTTTCCTTCTTTTTGAGCCGCATCCATCTGGACAGGCTCCTGTCGTGCCAGGTGCCTGTGCTGGGATTGTCACAGCAGATGCCCACATAATCCCGGGACACATGGAGCTTGGCCCCCAGATCCCGCAGGGTCAGGCCGTAGTCAAAATCCCCCAGACTGTGGCGATAGTGCCGGTCCATCACACCGGCCTTCCGGAACCAGGCAAAGGGAATGAGCACGCAGTTGGCGTTCATGGTGTCCGCGTCCACGCTGGTTTCTCCGGGGGGAAGGAAACGGTAATGAATGCCCTTTTCATACAGAATGGCGCTGTAGCTGAGCTTTCCCTCCCGGTCGCAGGTGGCACCGACAATCACCGCCTCCCCCTGGGCCCGGCTCTGGGCAATGAGCTTTTGAATGCACTCCGGGTAAAACTCCACATCATCATTCATCATCAGGAGGTACTCCGCCTCCTGCCCGGAGGAGAGAATATCCTCCATTCCCATGATCATTCCGCCGGAATAAAAAAGGTTCCCGTCTCCGTGAAGCACCTGAATCCGGGCGCCGAAATCCTCCGATTCCAGCATTTCGGCCGTACCGTCGGTGCTGCCGTCATCCACAACCACGAAGGAAAAGGACAGATCCGGATTTCCCTCTATCAGTCCCCGCACCGCCTGACGGGTCTTTTCTTTTCGATTAAAGCAGGTAAACAGTGCCAGTACCGAATCCAAAACGATCTTCCTTTCCAGTTTCCCAGATTTTTCAGGGAATTATGCGTTGTTACAGCCGGAACATTTCTCTTGTGGCTTCCTCCACAGACTGCCGGGGATAGGCATAGGGGCCCAGATCAAAGCGCTTGTTGAGGGGTCTGCCGGCCACTGCGCAGGCAGCCCTGTAACCCGCCTGCTTCATCATCTCCAGGACGCCAGCATCGTACCGGCCGTTGGAATAGGCAAAAATATCGCATTTGCCCCCGAGCATCTGCTCCAGCTCGTCCTTGGACTGAAAAATCTCCTCCCGGCGTTCCTGTTCTCCCGCCTGGGTCAGCACCCGGTGCTCGGTCCCGTGGACACCGATGGTGCACAGCGGATCCGCGTACAGTTCCCGCAGCTGGGAAAGGGACAGGTATCCCTCTTTCCCAACCCAGTGGGTGGTAATAAACAGCGTAAAGGGCAGGTTCCGTTCCTTCATTGCCGGGTAGGCAATGGTATAGGCGTCCAGCAGGCCGTCGTCAAAGGTCAGGGCCGCTTTTCCGCCATAGGTCTTGTCCGCCATCACCTCATCCAGGGGCGCATAGCCATGGGGCCGATCCAGAAAACGCAGAAAGGCATCGGTATCCAGCATCAGACTCAGCACCCGGTCCGGGGCAGCGGTTACATGGTGAAACATAAAAATATCACTGCAGGGCCCCATGTGCCAAAGGCCATTGAGCATCCGCTTTGCTTCCATTTTGGGATTCATCGTCCAGCCTCCTACATACTGCCTTCCCGCCGGACCACGGCCAGCACGGTCTTTGCCAGAATTTTGGCGTCCAGTGCCAGGGACCATTCGTCAATGTATTGGGTATCCAGCCGCACCACCTCTTCAAAATCCGTGATGTTGCTTCTGCCGGAAACCTGCCACATACCGGTGATGCCGGGACGCATGGCCATCCGTGCCCGATGGTGGTCCTTATAAAGCACCCACTCGTCCTTCGTGGGGGGGCGGGTTCCCACCAGGCTCATATCCCCCTTGAGCACATTGAGAAACTGGGGGAATTCGTCCAGACTGGTCCTGCGGATGAATTCGCCGATACCGGTTTTTCTGGTGCCGTCAGGCAATACCCTGTTGCCGATGATCCGGGGATCCCAATCCAGCTTGAACATAAAGCCGCCGGAAACCCGGTTCTCCTGCATATACTGTTTTTTGAGTTCGTCCGCGTTGGGGTACATACTCCGGAATTTGTACATCCGGAACACCTTGCCGTTGCGGCCGATCCGCTCCTGGCTGTAGAAAATGGGCCCCGGAGACGCCAGATAGATGGCAGGACCGATGACAATTGTCAGTACCAGGGTAAACAGGCAGCCCACCAGGCCCCCCAGAATATCCCCGGCCCGCTTGACGGCCGCGGAAAGGAAGCTGATCCGGTTCCAGTACACCGTCAGCACATCGTAGCCCGCCAGTTCTTCCACGGTTTTTTTGCCGGCCCCCACCATATTGCGGATATAATCGATGCCGATGTGGACCGTAATTCCCATGGACGCCACGGCGCTGGCAAGGCTCAGCACATCTTCTGTGGGCGGCAGCAGGATCAGAACCTCATCCACCCAGTTTTTGCGGATCCAGTCATCGGCACCGGCGTAATCCGCCACAACATTCAAGGGACTACGGCAGCCTTCCGGCAGAGGCTCGGAGAGAATCAGACCCGCCATCCGGTAGGCATTGCAGTAGCCTTCCCGGATCCGACGGTCCAGTTCCCGCATATTTTGCGCAGACGCGATTACCAACAGAGACCGACCGTTTTTCGGAATCACCCGCTTCCGATAATACCACTTGTAGCCCGCACGGGACAGATAGCTGAGCAAAAAGTAGAGAGAACAGGCGATTGCGAAATTCTTACGGGAGTAGAAGCTGCCCATTTTCACCACGAAGAACAGCACCGCCTCCGCGGAAAACACCACCGCCGTATTGCGCACGGTGGCCGTAAGCTCCCGCAGATACCCCCGCTGCAGCACCCCATCCATGGTGCTGAACAGGATGATGGTCACAAAATCCAGCACCGGCAGGCCAAACAGCAGCACCAGATACTCCGGGCTGCCGGAGAGCATAAAATCCGTAGGGATATACAAATAGTAGGCAATGATCTGAGAAACGAACATAACTGCCATATCCAGCAGAATAAAATCCCAGTATCTGGTCCAGGGCAACCCGGATTTATGGTACATCTGTATCCCCTCCCGATTCTTCTGCGGCATTTTTTCAGGGTGTCTTCCGTCAAAGGGAAGGCATTCCCCTCCAACGGGCATTTTTCCACAATTACAGCCATTATACCAGACTCCCCCCCGGATTGCAAGGGGGCGCAAAAAAGCCCCGCCCAAACGGGCGGGGCAAATCAACGATTGGATCAGGCTTCCAGGTTGACGCCGGTCTCCTTGTTGAAGACGTGGCAGACATGGCCTGCGAAGTTGAACTTGACGGAAGTACCGGCAGTCAGGGAACTGACCTCGGCACCGGTCATATTCATGGTGGAAACCACCAGAACCACATCCCGGTCCATAGCGGTCACGTGCAGGTGCACGGAAGAGCCCATCATTTCGGACACATCGACCTTGGCATCGATGCCTTCCTCTGCCAGCTCGATGTGCTCGGGACGGACGCCCAGAACCACATCCTGCTCGGCCACGTTGTTCTTCGCCAGCTTTTCCTGCTTCTCATCGGACAGGGTGACACACAGGTTGCCCACGGAAACCGCGTACTTGCCGTCCTTCTTTACCAGCTTGGCATCGAACAGGTTCATCTGAGGCGTGCCAATGAAGCCGGCGACGAAGAGGTTGTAGGGATGATTGAACACTTCCTGAGGCGTGCCGATCTGCTGGATGAAACCATCCTTCATAATGACGATCCGATCGCCCAGGGTCATAGCCTCGGTCTGGTCGTGGGTAACGTAGATGAAGGTGGTGTTGATGCGCTGACGCAGCTTGATGATCTCAGCACGCATCTGGTTCCGGAGCTTGGCGTCCAGGTTGGACAGAGGCTCGTCCATCAGCATAACCTGGGGGTTACGAACGATGGCGCGGCCGATGGCAACACGCTGACGCTGACCGCCGGACATAGCCTTGGGCTTACGGCCCAGGTACTGGGTGATGTCCAGGATCTCGGCGGCTTCCTTAACCTTGCGGTCAATTTCTTCCTTGGACTCATGGCGCAGCTTCAGAGCAAAGGCCATGTTATCATAAACGGTCATGTGGGGGTACAGCGCATAGTTCTGGAAAACCATGGCAATGTCGCGGTCCTTGGGGGCCACATCGTTCACCAGGCGGTCGCCGATGTACAGTTCGCCGTCGGTGATGTCTTCCAGACCGGCGATCATACGCAGGGTGGTGGACTTACCGCAGCCGGAGGGACCGACCAGAACGATGAATTCCTTGTCCTGAATATCCAGGTTGAAGGCCTGCACAGCAACAACGCCTTCGTCCGTGATCTGCAGGTTGGTCTTCTTGGGTTCCTCGCCCTTCTTTTTCTTGTTCTTCTTGGCGTCGTCGCCGTTAAAGGGGTAGACTTTCTTGACGTTCTTCAGGGTTACACTTGCCATTGTTTTCTGACTCCGGACATACTGAATCCTCAATGTATGCCCTCGCACACTGCCGGGTAAAACAGCAGAGGCATTACGACAGGTCTCCACACTGCCGCACCGCGAGTCAAAGCGGGGTTTTCCTCCTTTATTTTAGCAGGATCGTGGCTATTTTGTGGAGTAGCCAAGTCCCACCGGGATAACGCTATAATACCACAATCTGCTCCTTTGCGCAATCGTTTAAGTTTCCATTTTTCGTCAGCCCCAATTGGTGGTTTTGACGAAAATCCCCGGGGGGCTTACTTGTCCTCCGGCCAGAAGGGCTCCGGGCATCTTCCTCCGCACCGCTGACGGATCTGAAGCTCCTGGCTCTTCACGCTGACGGTGGTGCAGGGGGGAATGGAGCCGGTAATGAACACGTTGGAGCCGATGACGCTGTCCCTGCCGATGACGGTGGCTCCGCCCAGAATGGACGCGCCGGCATAGATGGTTACATTGTCCTCAATGGTGGGATGGCGGCGCTTGCCCCGCAGGCTCTGGCCTCCCCGGGTGGTCAGCGCGCCCAGAGTCACGCCCTGGTAGATCTTGACATGGTCCCCGATGACGGTGGTTTCACCGATTACAATGCCGGTGCCGTGATCGATAAAGAAGTATTTGCCGATGGTGGCACCGGGGTTGATGTCAATTCCCGTAACACTGTGGGCGTGCTCCGTCATGATTCTGGGCAGCAGAGGCACCCCCATGGTGTAGAGAATGTGTGCCAGACGGTATACGGTAATGGCAAACATTCCGGGATAGCAGTAGACGATTTCATCGGTGCTGTAGGCCGCCGGATCCCCCTCGTAAAAGGCATCCACATCGGTCTGGATCACGGCCCGCAGCTCCGGAATGGCCCGGAAGAAATCCAGGCTGATTTGCTGGGCCTTTTGGGCAGCCGCTTCCTCTCCCAGCTCCTGCCGGAAAACCATGGTCAGCTGCTTGTTCAGGTTGTACATCACGTCTTCAATGAGCATGGAAACATTGTGATGGGTATTGTAAATGCGGTAGTTCTTATCCCGGGTGAAGCCGGGATAGACAATGCGCATGAGCTTTCCGATCATATCGATGACCACCTGCTTGTCCGGATGGGCAAAGGGGTCCATACGGTCGATGCTTCGGCCGTTGCGGTAATCCTCCAGTATGATGTCGACGATTTCTTCCGCCTGCTGTTCCATTGTAGCCATAGCCGTTCCTCCTACTAAAAAAGCGGCCTCAGAATTCTCCAAAGCCGCCATTTGATCATTCTTCCAGTCTCCGAATATCCGCGCCCAGCGCGGTAAGCTTGCCGATCAGATCCTCATAGCCCCGTTCCACATAGTGAATATCCTCCACCGTGGTGGTTCCCTTGGCGCTGAGTCCTGCAATTACCAGTGCCGCCCCTGCCCGCAGATCGTGGGCATATACGGTGGAGCCGTGAAGCTGCTCCACCCCCTGAACCAAAGCGGTTTTTCCGTCAATGCGGATATTGGCGCCCATGTTCTCCAGTTCTGTGCAGTAACCGAAGAATCGGGTCTCATACACGCTTTCCGTCAGGCGGCTGGTTCCCCTGGCCAGCGCCATACAAACGCAGGCCTGGGCCTGCATATCCGTTGGGAAGCCGGGATAGGGGCGGGTCTTTACCGTGGTCTGGCGCAGGGGGCCGCTGCGCATCACCCGGATGGAATCATCAAACACGATGACCTTGGCTCCCATTTCCTGAAGCTTGGTGGTGATGCACTCCATGTGCTTGGGAATGACGTTCTGCACCAGAATGTTGCCACCGGTCGCGGTAACGGCAGCCATATAGGTGCCCGCCTCGATCTGATCCGGGATAATGGCATAGGTGCCGCCCCGCAGAGAATTGACCCCCCGGATCTTGACGGTATCGGTACCGGCGCCGGTAATCCGGGCGCCCATGGTATTGAGGAAGTTCGCCAGGTCCACAATGTGGGGTTCCTTGGCAGCATTTTCGATGATCGTCTGACCGGGCAGCAGGGTTGCCGCCACCATAATGTTGACCGTAGCGCCTACGCTTGCCATGTCCAGGCTGATCCGGGCGCCGTGAAGTCCCTCCTCCGAGGGCTTCAGCGCGATGTATTCTTCCGTCTCGTCCACATCGGCACCCAGGGCCAAAAAGCCCTTGATGTGCTGGTCAATGGGGCGGGAGGCAAAATTGCAGCCGCCGGGCAGCGCCACATGGGCATGACCAAACCGGCCCAAAAGCGCGCCCATCAGGTAGTAGCTGGCGCGCATCTTTTTCACAAGCTCCGGATCCGGCATGGTGCATTGAACGCCGGTGCTGTCCAGCTCCACCACATGGGGTTCGGGATAGCTGAGCCTGACGCCCATGCCTTCCAGAATATCCAGAAGAATCCGAACATCGGAAATATCCGGTACGTTTTCAACACGGCATTTACCGCTTACCAGAAGCGCCGCGGGCAATATTGCTACAGCCGCATTTTTCGCGCCGCTGATGGTGACGGTACCGACCAGGGGGTTGCCGCCGTTAATCTCATATCTGGCCAAGGAACGATCCTCTCCTCGTGATGGATTGGGGATTGAACACAACAGTTCCAGTGTATTCTAGCACAAAACCGGAAATCTGTAAAGAAGGAAAACGGTCTTTACCTGCGCAGGCCCTTGGGATAGTGATTTTTCAGCTGGTTTCCGTCTCCCTTTCCCCAGCCCAGGCCATAGCCGTCCGCCTGGACCAGGCACCAGCCGCGAACACTGGACTCCAGCGTCTCTCCGTGGATGTAGCGCTCCAGCTCCCGGGAATCCCAGGGGTAGGATCGGGTATTGGCGCAGTCCCGAAGCCACAGGGCCAGGGCATGGCTGGGCTCCAGCCGGTCCTTTTTCAGCTCTCCCAGTTCCAGGCCGGGCCGCAGCACCCGCAGTCCCTTCAGCTCCGGCATGCCCTCCGGCATCCAGAAAAGCCGGGAGCCAAAGCACACCGCGTTCCCCTCCGGCAGGGTGATTCCCGTCTCTCCGGAAAAATTCTCCCAGGCTTTGGGCAGCCGTTCTCCCTTTTGAAGCGGAATATCTGTTCTCTCCCCCTCCAACTTACGCAGGACGGCAGCAAAATGTCCCTCCCCCAGCAGTTTATGGGGCCACAGCCGGTAACAGCCCTTCTCTCCCGGGACAAACCAGGGAGCGTCCACCGGTTCCGGAACAAACTCCGGGTGCCGGTTCAGAAACGCCTGCACCGCCTCCTCATCCTCCTGGGGTGCAAAGGTACAGGTGGAATAGACCAGCCGTCCGCCGGGCCGCAGCATTTCGGCTGCCCGGTCCAGAATCCCGGCCTGCCGCCGGGCGCACATCTCCACAGTCTCCGGGCTCCAATCCGTCACCGCCGCCTCTTCCTTCCGGAACATTCCTTCGCCGGAGCAGGGGGCATCCACCAGCACCCGGTCGAAAAAGCCGGGCAGCCGCCGGGAAAGGTCCTCCGGCTTTTCGTTTGTAACCAGTGCGTTGGCCACCCCCAGCCGTTCTATGTTTCTGGACAGAATTTTCGCCCGGGAAGGGTTGATTTCATTGCAGACCAGCAGCCCTTTTCCCAGGAGTCTTCCCGCAATCTGGGTGCTCTTGCCCCCGGGAGCCGCGCACAGATCCAGCACCCGCTCCCCGGGCTGAGGGTCCAGCAGGGCCACGGGTGCCATGGCGCTGGCCTCCTGCAAATAGTATACCCCCGCCTCGTGGTAAGGGTGCAGGCCCGGTCTGGCCTGGGGCGCATAGTAATAGCCCATAGGTTCCCAGGGAACGGTCGCCGTGACAAAGGGCAGCTCCGGTGCTTCCCCCTTCAGCGGATTCAGGCGCAGGGCCACCGCCCGGGGGCGCTGAAAGCTCTCCAGAAACGCCTCGTATTCTTCTCCCAGCTGATTTCTCATTCGTTCCAAAAACGCTTCCGGCAGCATAGCAGTCTCCTTTTCGTGTTTTCGTAATCATAGCATAAACGGACCGGTTTTTCCAGCCTTGTTTCGGAAGCCGGGATGGCCGGCTTGGGAGATTGTATACCGCTATTATTAAGAGGGATATGAAAGGAAAAACTACGATTTTGTTAGGTGTCATCCGTGTGTTTAATGGCATCTTCATTTCTAGCAAAGAACCGTTCAATAATCTTGCTGTCTTCCACTTAGGGTCACCTCACTTGCGTATTTGCTTTCTCACCCTTATAAGCGGAATTTGCGTAAAAAAACGCACCTCCCATGATAACATTTATTCAGAAAAAGGAAAGAACCTGTCTCCCGGAGATGAGAAACAGGTTCCAAAGAAAAGATTAACCGAGAAGTTCAGAGATCGGACGCATCCCCTGATCGATCCGGGGGTATTTTGCCAGAATGGCCTTGGCGTCCTTCTCCGTCATGGGCGCCTCATTCCACCAGTCACCCTGCCAGCTGGCGGTAGCCTTGTTATAGGCGACAAATTCAAGAAGCTCCTTTTCAAATCCGGTGTACCGCTGGAACTGGTGACCGTTTATTTCTACGCCGATGCCAAGGTCGTGCCTTGTGCTTACATACTCCAACACACCATCTTCGCACAGGTAGAAATCCGAGGCAATCTTCCTGATCCGACCATAACGATAGGTCAAAGCCACCCAGTAGTAATCTGTATTTCCAATGATGGCATTGTTCTCTCCTTTCAGCAGCAGGTCGTCCACACCATCCCCATTGATATCCAGAATCCGGTAATGGCTGTAGTGAATACTGTCTTTTTCTGTCAGATAGGTCTGATAGATTTCCAACAGTTCATCGCCGGATACCCGGACGTCCTTTGCTTCCAGATAATCCCGGAGGGTCTGGGTTTCGGAAAGAGGATACTCCATCAAAGGTCTCCAATCCAGTTGGATTCTGGGATACTGATCCATGAATGCTTTCGCTTCTTCCGAGGAAATCTCTTTTCCTTCCAGACTGAGGAAGTCAGGGGATTGATACCACTTGCCCTCTTTCAGAGTCAGTAAAGCAATCAGCTCTCCCTCGGTTTCCGGGTCCATATCCATCAAAGCTGTATCACTGACCGCTTTGTGGTAACAGTGCTGCGCATAGTCGCTTCGCTCATGATCCGGGTAATAGGTTTCCAGAACCCTTCTTTCGCACAGGTAGGTGCTGATTCCGAAGTCCGTCCGGACTTCTCCATCCTGAATGGTGAACCAATCGTTAATCGCGCCATATCCGGAAAAATCCACCAGCAGATCATCCACACCATCCCCAGTCACATCATAAAACGCATATTGTGCCTGTTCGTTCGGCATCGTGACGCGGCTCTTCAGTGCCTCAGAAAAGCTGCCATATGTTTCCGGCACATACGCATTTTCCACATCGTGGGCTTTGTTGGATGCTTCCAGCCGGGTCTCCACTTTGGTACGGTCAAGAATCCGGGGCTGGATGGAATAGTCAAAAAGCGAAGCCGCTGTTTCCAGCTCTTCCCGTGTCATGACTTCTTCCTCGGTCGGATATGCACTGGTGGAATAATTGCCGTCCACGGAAAGGATCATCATAGCGTTTTCCAGCTCAGCAATGACGTAACCGTGGCCTTTGTGATTCAACGCCAGCAACAGTGCAGTTCCATCCGGGGCCGTATAGTCCCACTGCTCATAAAGGCTCACATCCGTGCCGCCGAGATAGTCCCTGGGAAAATAATCCTTGCGCGCATAAAGGACAGTAATCCACAATTCATTCTCAAGCTTGTCTGCCGACAACGCAATATCCACATCGAAATTGTAAGGCGGATAGAACATACCGGAAAGACGAGTCATTTCCGCGCCGCTGTCCGGCAGCACCAGAGAATGAATCCCGGATTCCTCCAGGAATATCTCACTCTGCCAAGCCTGGAAGGGAATCCATTCTTCCAGCAGCTTCAGGTTATACTTCGACGCAATCTCATCTACCTTTGCAACCATGTCTGCGGTATAGCAGCCATAAGTATACTCATACTGGTTGGGTATCTCTTCATGATCCGGGTTGTTATCCATGAGTTCCCCATCCGGGTCATAGGTATCCCGAAAGGCAAACCACTCTGCTGTAGCTTTCTGAATATCATCACCGCTGTGGCCAAACAGGGTCAGAATATCCAGGGTTTTCTCCACAGGCTCTTTCAGATATTTTCCATCGTCATCGAATGTCTGTGTATAGGTTTCCTTGCCAATGGACATATCCTGCAGCCGCAGCGCGTACACCACCGCGCAGCCCACCAGCAGCAATGTCAGGGCAATGACAGCGGCAATCAGCACAGCCCACTTCATTTTCATTTTTCCGTTTGTGCGGACACAGGGCTTATTCTGCAGTTCTTCTGCACCGGACAGATTCTCCGAGCTGATACTACCCAGAGCCGTAAACAATTCCAAATTCGTCATCTGAGTTCCTCCTTATCCAGCTGCCTGCTCAGCTTCCCCCGTGTCCGGTGAAGCATGGATTTGATTTTGCCAACAGAGAAACCGGTCTTGTCCGCAATCTCCTCCAGAGAGTTCACATACCAATACCGGCATAAAAAGACGGTACGTTCATCATCGGAAAGTGATACCAAGAAGCGGTTCAGGCAGGCAATCACTTCTTTGCGCATGACGGCATCTTCAACGCTTTGTTCGCCGGAGACGCATTCACTCAGTTCCTCCAGCGCAATATCCATTTCGCCGTTTCCGCGTTTCTTTGCACTCATTTTTCTCCAGCGGTCAATGGATATGTTCCGGGTCAATTTGCCTAAGAATGTAGAGAGCTTTACAGGTTTGCGGGGAGGAATGATGTTCCATGCGGATAAATAGGCATCACTGACACTTTCCTCAGAATCCTCCCGGTTTGCAAGGATGCTATATGCGATTTTATAGCAGTAACCACCATACTTGTTATCCGTTTCTTTGATTGCCATTTCGGACCGCGCAAAGTACAGATTAACAATCTGGGTGTCGTCCATTACAAATCCCTTCCTTTCTATGTGCGTGTTTTCACCTATATACACGAAGATTATCTGGAAAGGTTTCACATAGTGTGCATTATTTTTTATTGTATCACATTTCAGGAAAAGAAAAAAGCTGCCGGAACACTTGATCGCACTCCAGCAGCTCATACTCACGCATTTAGACCCAAAAAAATCGTTGCGCGCAACAACTTTTTCTCTCGATTTTGGGAGGGGTGGTATCGGTATATTCGGAAGCCGAAAATCGGGTTCTACATGCGGAGAACGCTCACCAGTCGACATCAGCTGGGCAGTTTTCAGAGTGGGAATACAATATCCTTACAGCAAGAAAAACGCGAGGAAAACCTATTACTGCACAAGCACTTTTTCACCGCTATCTTTCTACATCATAGCCCCTTCCCTTTCTACATCATAGCCCCTTCCCCAGCTATTGACACCCACTCCCAATGTGATATAATACAGGAAAGCAAAATGCAGACGCCAATCAAGCCGTGGCTTGACAAGCGCCTGCATTTTCCGTTTCTTACAGAAGGGAGCCATGCCGTCAGCAGCAAATCATCCGCCCACCCACAACTGCACCTTAACAATTTCATATCGAACCGGAGGGAACAACCAGCTTGGGCCGCAGGAAAAAGCTCATTAACAATTCCGGTATTCCGCAGCACGAAATCGAGCACATCGCCCGGTGCATTCTCCCTGACATCCTCGCCTACTACGAAAGTGAAGAAGGCCAGCAGGAGTTCCAGAAATGGATAGCTCAGCGTGAAGCGGAACAGACGGAAGGAAAGAAAGGTGAAGAACTATAAAAATACCCCGATGCAGGATGGGTTGAACCTTGCATCGGGGTTTATTACTAATTCTTACTTGGTAGTTGATTTTTTAGCCGAGACAGATAAAGCAAGCAAAACTCAACACGTGCCCGCATCATAAAATCTGACACAACATTTTTGTACATATTATATTTCACTGCATCCTCGGCCTCTTGATATGCAGTATCTGCTTCTTCTTGAGTTTCATAATTACTTGCATCAATAGAAACAAATTTTTTGTCATATGTACTGATTGTCAACACATAATGGATATATACCACGTCATTTTTCTTAATTGTGTCTTCAAAGCAGGCAATGGAACCCAATAAATTCCCATCTGCATCATATTCATCCCCTAGATCAGGCACGTAATGTTTTTCCGCAAGTGCTGTCTGCTTGCTGTTATAAAAAACCTTATTGCCTTTGTTGCGGAGACAATGTACCATCGTAGATATCTGGCCTTCGGTGCCCTCTCTAAAAAGTTCTTGTAAAGACAATCCACGTTCCCTTGTTGCCCAGTGCCATTGGCCAGGAGCATCCGAAGGATACTCATATGCAATACTAACAAAAACGTCTTCTACCCTCCACTTTTCACCCTTGTCTTCCTGCAGCAACTGGCACAAGCAATTAGAGATTTGACTAGCCAAACCATCTAACTGTTTCTCAGGGTTACTAATAATCTCAGGAATGTCATTACCCGAAGACTTCTTGATATTATCAATTACACTCACCAAGGTATTATACTTCGAATCACATAGCGTTGATGTAGCATCTCGCAGGTTTCTCAACATAAAAGCTGCACCGCGCTCATACTTCTTATGATCTTTTTCACGATCATATTTCAGTGATATCTCACCAAACGTCACAAAGGCAATTAGTAAGAGCGTACAAATGATTCCGAATACAGTAAATTGTTTTCTGCCGTTTTCTAAAACTTCGATAAGATAAAGTGTTTCTCCTGCGTAAGTTACGACAAAAGAAAACCAAACCGCCAGGAGACGGACCAAAAGCAAGGAAAGAATCCAGTGCTTGTGCTGCCAACTAGCATATTTAAACAAAGCTTTACCAATCCATTTCTTCCCTTTTGCGTTCATACGGTTTTTCTTTCCTATCCTCTTCTTCAAAGTATTTCGTCATGCTAAGAACAGAGCGATCCGGTGGCAAATTAATATGGGATCTTGATATGTCATTCATCACGTATTTTCTTCTTCCAAGCACACTACTTCTAGGTGCTTGATTAGGTGCAAGCGCTTTTAACATTTTGAACAAAGCTCCCTTCACAGTTTGAAAAAGATGCATTTACAATCCTTCCCTACAGTTAATTATAATATATTGAATTCCTGATTTCAACCTATTTTTTATAATTATTACGATGATTTACGTTTGATTATCTTCATATGCTTAAATACTTACTAACATTCTCACACATATCCACACAACGCTTGATTGTTGCATCAATTTGTGCACCTCACTGAACGCATCTGTACAGAAGTGATAACCTCAACCGACGGGTCAATCAAAGTATTAATTCATTATATTTCTGCTACACAAAAGTGTATTAATCTCGTGCCAAAAGATTCTGTATAGGATAACCCTGATTATTTTTGTTATTCATACGTAGTAAATAATACGGTGCCATTTAGTTAAATAGCACCGCATTTTATGTTAATTGTCAAACGTATGATACTCCGTCACAGTCCCTAAATACTCCCGGACATCCCCATGGAGCAGCAGGTTCACATAGTCAACTGGAGCATTATAAACCAGCCACTCCAGCTCGCTGCTCTCAAACATATTCCGGGCAACTTCGGCTTCCACCAGAGTGCTGTCAATGGCGATCATGCTGCCGTCAGTGTATTTGACCTCCATGCAGGCAGTATCGATATTGAACTCACAAGAAATAACCTTACCCATTAGATCCTCCCAAAAGCAAAAATAATCCGAACCCTTCTCCTACTGAGATAAGGTTCGGATTATTCTTCTTTGGTACGCCGGAAGGGACTCGAACCCCCAACCCTCGGAACCGGAATCCGATGCTCTATCCATTGAGCCACCGGCGCATACCTTAATTGCCTGGGTATTATAGCAGAAAATCTTCCCTTTGTAAAGAGGTCGTCGGAAATTTTTCTCCTCCCCCGGTTCGCGGGGGAGGAAAAACAGATTATTCCTCTGCTTTCAGGGCGATGTGCACATCGTCCAGCTGCTTCTGCTCCACGGTGCTGGGCGCGCCCATCATCAGATCCTGGGCGTTTTTGTTCATGGGGAAGGTGATAACCTCCCGGATGCTCTCCTCGCCGGTGAGCATCATAATCAGCCGGTCCACACCGGGGGCGGCACCGGCATGGGGGGGCGCGCCGTAGGTGAAGGCATTGTACATGGCGGGGAACTTGGCCTTGACATCCTCCTCGCCCAGGCCAACCATCTGGAAGGCCTTGACCATGATTTCGGGATCATGGTTCCGGACGGCGCCGGACGCGCACTCATAGCCGTTGCACACCAGGTCATACTGGTTGGCATTGATGGCCAGCAGCTTCTCGGTATCGCCCTCGGCATCCTCCAGGGCCTTAAGCCCGCCCTGGGGCATGGAGAAGGGATTGTGGCAGAATTCCAGCGCACCGGACTCCTCTCCAATCTCGTACATGGGGAAGTCCACAATCCAGCACAGGGCGTACTGCTCCTCGTCAAAGTGGCCGGGGACCCGCTTACCCAGCATGGTGCGGATGACGCCCGCCGTCTTCTGGGCAGTAGCCTTCTTTCCGGCAGCCATGCAGACGAAGGAACCGGGCTTCAGGCCCAGCTTTTCGGTCAGGGCAGGGGCACAATCGCCCAGGAACTTGGAGATGCCGCCGGTGAGAGCGCCGGTTTCGTCCACCTTGAACCAGCAGGCCTTGTTGCCGGTCTGGACCTCTACATCGGCCAGCAGCTTATCGATCCACTTTCTGGCCTGGGTGAAATTGTCCACCGCCACCGCCTTTACGGTAGCACCCTCGAAGGGCGTAAAGCCACAGCCCTGGACAATGGCGGAAATGTCCTGAATCTCCAGGTCAATCCGCAGGTCGGGCTTATCGGAGCCGTAACGCTCCATGGCCTCGTTGAAGGGGATATGCCGCCAGGGCGCCTGGGCAACCCGCTTCCACTTGCCGTATTTCTCGTAAACCGGCTGCAGCACGGTTTCCAGGGTCTCCAGCACATCCTCCTGGGAGGCAAAGGCCATTTCCATATCCAGCTGGTAGAACTCGCCGGGAGTACGGTCCGCCCGGGCATCCTCATCCCGGAAGCAGGGCGCGATCTGGAAGTAGCGGTCAAAGCCGGAGGTCATCAGCAGCTGCTTGAACTGCTGGGGTGCCTGGGGCAGCGCATAGAACTTGCCGGGGTGATTCCGGGCAGGAACCAGATAGTCCCGGGCCCCCTCGGGGCTGGAAGAGGTCAGAATGGGGGTGGTAATCTCCAAAAAGCCCTGTTCCGTCATAAGCCGGCGCAGCTCGGCAACCACCTGGCAGCGCAGCACAATGTTGGACTTGACGGCAGGATTCCGCAGATCCAGGAAACGATACTTGAGCCGGGTATTCTCGTCTGCCTCCCGGCTCTTGTTGATCTCAAAGGGCAGCTGGTTGTGGACGCACTTGCCCAGAACCTCAATTTTTTCGGGAACCACTTCAATTTCGCCGGTGGGCAGCTTGGGATTCTTGCTCTCCCGCTCCCGGACGGTGCCGGTGACGGAGATGGTGGACTCCTTGTTGATGCCCTTGACGATCTTCATCATTTCCTCGGTTTCCACCACCACCTGGGTAGTGCCGTAGTAATCCCGCAGGACCAGGAACGCAAAGTTGGAACCAACCTCGCGGACATTTTCCAGCCAGCCAACAATGGTGACCTGCTTGCCCGCGTCCCCGAGCCGCAGCTCACCGCAGGTATTTGTTCTGGATTGCTTCATAAAAAAGCCTCTCTTGTTCTCTGAATTTCCGGCAATCATGCCGTTTTATAATGAACGATGGTATTTTCTCACAAACCGGTCAAAATGTCAAGCAGGCAGGCCCTTTCCCTGCCGCTGGCCCCATTTCCGGTTCCTTCTAGGGTCAATTTTTCCCCGTCCCTTTTTTGAGCATTCCCAGCAGATAGGAGAAGGCTTCCAGCCGAAACAGTTTTGCCAGCAGTCCATAGACCGCTCCGCCGGTTGCCACCTGCACCGCCAGCAGCGCAGCCCCGTTGAGGGGCAGCCGTCCCACCGCCAGCACCACGGCGCCCATCAGAAGGCTGCAGCCCAGCGCCGGGAAAAGGTCCGCCAGCTGCTCCCTGCCGCGGTAACCCAGCAGCTTTCCGGTGTAATACAGGAAGCCGCAAAGGCTGACCACCGTGGAGATCAGCGCCCCCACCGCCACCAGCAGCACGGAGTGAAACAGGAATGTGGCGATCAGCACCGCCGCCAGGGCCACCGTGTTGATGGCCACCATGATTTTCAGAACCACATCACTGCGGCCAATGGCCAAAAGGGCCTGATGGCAGGCGGTTTCCAGGGGCCGGGTCAGATAAATCACGCAGAAAATCTGCAAAAACGGCATACAGGGCAGCCATTTGTCCGTTAAAATCAGCCGGATAAAGGTTTCCGATACCGCCCCAAACCCCACCAGCAGGGGGGCAAGCAGGAACACACCCACAGAAATGGACCTGCGCAGCATGGCTTTCAGCTGCGACAAATCCTCCTGACTGCGGGAATAGGCGGGCAGCATCACCTTGTTGATGGCCGCATTCAGATTGTTCACCAGCAGGGCCGGATATTTCTGACCCTGATCATAGAAGGCCAGATCCGCGGAGCCGAAGACCTTGCCCACCACCAGACTGCGGACATCCTCTTCCACGGTATACACCAGTTCCGTAGCCAGCACCTTCCAGCCGAAGGAGAAGATGGCTTTGGCATTCTTCCCGGAAAACCGGAGCCTGGGGAACCACTTTTCCACAAAGAACAGCACAATGGTATCCACCGTGGTGTTGGTCAGGTACTGGGCAACCAGTGCCCAGACACCGAAGCCCCGCCAGGCCAGCAAAATGCCCACAATTCCGGAGAGCACCGTACCGAAAAGGGTGGCCACAAAGAACCTCTTAAAGCTCATTTCCCGCTGGACCTTTGCCTGCTGGATGGTATTGATGGATGCCAGAGGCAGCCGCAGACCCATAACCCGGATGACGCTTTTCAGCACCGGCATCCGATAAAAGGCCGCAATGGCAGGCGCCGCCCAGAAAAGAAGGCCATACATCACCGCCGCGATCAGAAGACTGATGAGAAAGGCGGTATCATAATCCCGTTCGGAAATCTCTTTTTTCTGAACCAGGGCGCTCCCCATGCCGCTGGTGACAAACACATTGCACAGGGTAATGAGGACATTGACAATGGTGATTTCGCCGTAGTGGGTCGGGTCCAGGAGTCTTGCCAGGACAATGCCCACCACCGTTGTAACCAGCTGGGCCGTGATCCGTTCTCCGAAGGACCAGGCAAGGCCCGAGCCGATGCTACCTTTCTTTGACACAGTGTTGCTCCTTACGTCATTCAAGCAGTTCCCGGAAGGTTGCCCCCCTGTACCCCAATCGGACGGCACAGGCAAAAATGGATCTCAGCTCCCGGTAAAGGTTCCGGATGGCTGGTTCATCCCGGAAGGTGGGACTGCCGCCGGGCATCAGCTCCGAGGAATGGAGCATGAACATGACATAGTCCCGATTGTCTTCCCGGGCACCCCGTTCCAGCACACCCAGGCATTCTTTCAGATTGTTTCCGTTGGGCCGCAGCCACAGTTGGTTTCCCCGTTTCGCGTGGACCAGCGCCCGGGCAATGTTTTTGGGGGTGAGCCGGTCCGGCAGGTAAACCCGGTGGTCTTCATACACCGTTACAGGGTACTCCGTAATCCCTGTGCCCGGAATGACATAGGGCGTATCCGGGCTCTTCCGATAATCAGAGCCCCCGCTTTGCGGACTTCGGCCCGGGTGGGCCGACCAATCCAGCTTCGGCGTTACCGAGCAGTCTACCCGATAGCCGTATTTTTGAAGAAGCCGGAAATACCGGTCATCCGTAGCCCAACGGCCCGCCCGGTGGGAGACCGGAGGGAGACCCATTTTTTCCGTGATCAGCTCCGTCATAAAGCGGATCTTTTCCTCCATGGCCTCCTCGCTGTACTCAATCAGATAGGCTGCCCCGGGGGTACAGTCGGTGCGGGCCGGCAGCGTTTCCTCCATGGGCGGGCAGTTCCAGGCATGCAGGTGCATCCCGATTTCGCAGAGCCCCCGGTCCTGTTTTTCCCTGGCAAAGGCACAGAAGCGGGGATCCTGAAGCATTTCGTAATTGCTCAGGTAAACGGGCTTCATGCCGTATTCTTCGCAAAGGCTCTGAAAAGGGGGCAGAAACCGGGTGTTTTCCGTGCCGATGGGCTGACCTTCCCGCCAGGCCCACAGGTTATCCCCTTCCGTATCGATGGTGATGATCAGATGTTTATGTTCCATGCAGCAGTCCTTCGTATGCCTCTATCAGTCTCAGAATCACATTTTGAATATCAAAGAGGGCCAGCTCCCTGGGCGCCGGGTTTTCTATGTTCCCGTTTACAATAGCCTCTGCCCAAGCTTCGTCCGGCTCCTCCAGGCCCACGGACACGGCCTGCCGGGTGCACAGCACATCCTCCGGCACCGCCCGGGATACCACGCAACGCACCCCCTGGGCCTGGGCTTCCACCGCCGCCAAGCCGAAGGACTCGGATTTGGAGGGCAGCACAAAACAGTCCAGGGCCGCCAGGATGGCGTCCGCGTCCGAACGAATTCCCGGGAAAAACACCGCTTCCCCAAATCCGTATTGGGCCGCCAGCGCCTTCAGCTTTTCCATTCTGCCCTCCGCGTCACCGCCTACAATCAGCAGCAGCGCATCGGGCCGTTTTTCTTTAACCTTTCCGAAAATCGCCAGCAGCCGTTCGTGATTTTTCACTTCATGCAGGCGGCCCAGGGTACCCACCAGAAAGCCCTCCCTGGGGATTCCCAGGTGTGTGCGCAGCTCTTCCCGGTCATACCGGATTTCCCGTACCTTACCCAGGTCCAGTCCATTGGGGATGCAGAGCACCCGGTCCGTTTGAAGACGCATCTGCGCTTCCTGCCGGTCTTCCTGGGTCAGCGCGCACAGATACATCCCCCGGCCGCACATCTTCTTCAGAAGCCGGGTATTCGCCTCTCCCAGCATCCCCAGGTTCCGCTCCACCCGGGAGTGGAAGGTAAACATCATCCGCTCTGCCGGAAAATCCAGCCGGTCCACATGGTCCGGCAGGCCGTGCAGGTGGACAATATCCGGCTGAAAGGTGCCCAGCAGCCGGTTAAAGGAATGGGAAAGGCCTAAAAGCCTTGCGGCCCGCTTGCGCTGCATACCAAGGGGTACCGTAACAGAGCCTTTCCACAGCGGAATCACCGGCACGCCGCCCTCCTGCAATTTCCTTGCCAGGAAGCTGTCCGTAGTATGGAAGTCCTCAACCAGACACACCTCAAAGCCCCGTTTTTTCAGTTGAAGCAGATACTCCACACACACCGTTTCCGCGCCCCCGATCTGAAGGGAATAGGTGTAAAACAGGATGCGCATTGGATTCCTCCTTTCGGCAGGTTACTCTGTTACGCCGATCCGGTGGGCAATCTCCAAAAAGCGCTGCCAATGGGCCTGGGGCGCGTACTGCTCTTCGCACAGCGCCCTTGCGTAGCGGCCCATTTCCCTCCGCTTTTCCGGATTTTCATACAGGGTCCGGATGGCCTGAGCGATTTGGGAGACGTTCCGGGGTTCAAACAGAAGTCCCGACTTTCCGTCTTCCACCGCGTCGGAAAGGCTTCCCAGGTTGGAAGCGATTACCGGCTTTCCGTAGGCATAGCTTTCCAGAATCACATTGGGCAGGTTCTCGTACCACACGGCGGGGCAGGCCACACACATGGCCTTCTCGATCAGCTCCTCCAGGGCTTTGCCCTTCCGGAACCCCGCAAAGCGGATTTTGTCCCGGATGCCCAGCTCCTGGATCCGTGCCATCAGCGCCGGATCGCAGCTTTCCTCCGTTCCGGTAATGGCCAGGGACACCGGAAGCTCCTTCAGCAGGCTCATGGCCTCCACCGCGTAGCGGAAGCCCTTTTCCTCCGAAAACCGGCCCAGACAGAGCACATAGTCTTCCGAGTCATAGCAGGGTGTGATCCGGGTGCAGTCAATGAAGGTGGGATTTACATAAACCTTTTCCTCCGGGAAAAAACCGGACTCCACCAGAAGTTTTTTGGTGTATTCCGGTGGGGTAATCACCGCGTCCACAGCATCGTAGGAATGACGGGCTCTATGGTAGGCGCAGGAGACCGCCCGCAGGGAAGACAGGGCCCCGGAGCCCTTGATACAGCGGTGCCGGATCATGGGCCGATAATCTCCGGACATACATTCCCGACAGATTTCCCCCTCCCGCATCATATTGTATTTCCCGCAGATCAGCCGGAAATCCGAGATGCGGTGGATCACGGGAACGCCCTCTTCCTTTGCCGCCCGAAAAATATCCGGGGTCAGCTGGCCGGGAATCAAAACGTACAACAGATCCGGCTTTGTCTGCCGGATCAAAGCCTTTATCTTGCGATAGGCCTCCCGGTTGTGGAATTCGTGCCAGACACCCTTTGCCAGATAGGAAAGGTTTCTGTTCCCCGCATCGTAGTTTCCGCCGGCGTTTTCATCCCCCACAAAGAAGCGGTCATATTCCGTTTCCTCGTTGGTGGGATAGTTTACGGAAAAGGGGATCACTTCCGCCCCGTTCTGCCGGGCCAACTCCATGAATTTGAACAGATACCGTTCCGGGCCGCCCTGAAAATAAAACTTATAGTGGGCCACAATGATTTTCATAGATCAGTTTTCCTCTTTCATCTGGCCTGCCAGATCCTCCGCCACGATTTCCTCACCGGAGCGGTTTTCCAGCTGCTCCTTGCTCTTTTCGCTGAGACCGTTGTCAATCTGGCAGCTGTGGTCGCAGGTAGAGCAGGCATCCAATTCTTCCTTGGTGACCTTGCCGTCCCGGTAGTCCCGAACGATTTTATTTTCATACATACTGTAGGGGTGCTTGGTAAAGAGGGCCTTTGCCTTGTGGACCAGCACCCACCAGGCGGGTACCCAGATATACTTTTTCATAGCGGGAGACGCGGAGCCGATCATCCAGCATTCCCGGCCGCAGTGCTTGACCCGGGCCCGGACGGCGTTGGCCTGATCGCTGTTCCAAAGGGTATCCCAATCCGTATCCTTGAGGTTTCCCATAACCTCCTTGTCCTTGGTGCCGTTGCAGGGCATCACATCGCCGTAGGGGTCGATGAAGAAGGTGTCCACGCTCATGTCGCAGGGCAGGAGCCGGGGCTGACCATAGATATAATTGATGAGGCCGTGGTTGAAATAGGCCCGGAACCACTTTTTGGGGCTGTTCGACCGCAGCAGCTCGTTGACCAGGTCCTCAAAGTGCTTGGCGACCATGGGCCGGTCGTGGATGATATTCTTGGACTCCACAAAGTAGAAGCTGTTGTGTAAGGACGCGGTTGCAAACTCCATGCCCATCTCGTCGGAGATCTTGTACAGCGCCACCAGATCCTGAGCGTTTCTGTCCTGCACCGTCATACCGAAGCCCACATCGGGATGGCGCTTTTCCACCAGCTTCTTCAGGGTGGTATAGCCCCGGTTGAAGCCGTCAGGCAGGCCACGGATGGCGTTATTCGTCTCCTCCAGACCCTCGATGGAGATGCGGATGCCCAGTTTGGGGAATTTTTCACACAGGTCCAGAATCCGGTCCGTAAAGAAGCCGTTGGTGGAAATCACCACCCGGTCCGTCTTGGTGTACAGCTCCCGGATGATGTCCTCCAGATCCTGGCGGATAAAGGGCTCGCCGCCGGTAACATTCACAAAATTCATTTTGGGCAGCTTGCGGATGGTTTCCACCGTCAGCTCCTCCTCCGGTCTGGAGGGAGCCTTGTAGCGGTTGCACATGGAGCACCGGGCGTTGCAGCGGTAGGTCACGATCACCGTGCCGTTTAGTTTTTTTGCCATAGATTTTCCTCCCTAGCATAGGCCGTCTGTCCCGGATTCCGGGATCCGGCTGTTGATGTAGCCCTCCGTCGCACCGTCCCGATGCACCCAGCTGCAGGGATTCCCCACAACCACACTATGGGCGGGTATGCTCCGGTTTACAAATGCGTTGGGCGCGATGAGCACATCGTCCCCGATGGTAATGTTGCCGACGATGGTGGCATTCACACCGATCCATACCCTGCTGCCGATGGTAGGCGCGCCCTTTCGCACACCCCGGTTTTCTTTGCCAATGGTGACGCCCTTGGAAAGATTCACATTCTCCCCCAGCACCGCATCGGAATTAATGGAAATCCCGTAGGGGTGATCTATAAAAAAGCCTCTTCCAATTCTGGCTCGCCAGGAAATTTCGACGCCATGTTTCCTGCTCAGCATCACATAGCGCACAAGGTACAGCTTTCGCAAAAACGGATTCCGGCAGGTATTGACCTTTCTATGGTAGAAATGGAATCTGCGCATCCACCAATCCAACCGGATATGACCGTATCGGGCAAGATCCCCCCGATAGTAGGACTGAAACTCATTCATAGAAGGATGCTCCTTTCTCTTTGCCCCGGTAGACCTCCAGGGTCTTTTCCGTCACCTGATCCCAGCCCAAAAGCGCGTCGGAGGGCACATAGTCCTTCCGGTGGGCGCTGATGTCTTCCAGCCGGGCCCGCAGATCCGCCACGTCCCCCTGCCGGAAGAAATAGCTGTTGGCTTCATCCACCCGGTTTTCCCGAATGTCGGAAACCAGACAAACCCGGCCGTAGCCCAGGGCCTCCAAAAGGCTCATGGGCATCCCCTCAATGTCGGAGGGCAGCACATACAGGTAAGCGTTGCTGTAAAGCTCCGAGAGAAGCTCCCCCTGTACAAAACCGGTAAAGAGAATGTTGGGGTCGTCCCCGGCCAGAGCCCGCATTTCCTCATAATATTCCCTGCTGTGGCCACTGCCGCCGGCAATGACCAGCTTCTGGGGAATATTCGCCTCTTTGTAGGCCCGGATCAGATAATGCAGGCCCTTTTCTGGCACGATCCGGGCAAGAAACAGGATATAGTCCTCCCCCAGCAGGCCGAACCGCTCCGTAATCAGCCGGGCTTTTCTGGGTTCAAACCGCTCAAATCCATTGGGAATCAGGGTCGTTTCCAGGCCGTAGGCTTCCTGAAAATAGTCGTAGTCGTTGCGGCACAGGGTGATGATTTCATCGGCGTACCGCACCACCATTCTTTCGGAAAACCGCAGGATTTTGTTTCCGATTCCCCGGAATTTGCTGCGTTTCCAGTCAATTCCATGGATGGTGACCACGATTTTCTTCCTGCTCAGGGCAGTGAGAAACAAAAAGCAGGTATTGCCCAGGGCGTGAAAATGGAGCACATCGTAGCTGCCCCACAGGGCCCGTATGGTTGCCAGAAACGAGGACACCAGTGCGTCAGTTGCCTTTTTGTCAATGGTGAACACCTCTTTCACCCGAACACCGTCCACCACTTTTTCCGACCGGAGGCCCTTTTTCTTCCGGACATATACCGTTACATCCTGGCCCTTTTTGACCAGCTCCCGGGAGAGTCTGCCCACGACCACATCGATTCCGCCCTCACGGGAGGGAATTCGTTTTGGTCCGATCATGGCGATTTTCATGGCAATCCCTCACATACATGCATTCTATCTGATTTTTCCCGAAATCCGGGCATTCTACCGTTTATTGTACCATACTCTCTTCGGAAAGGCAAGCAGCCCTTTCTCCCAAGGTACCCTTTGCCAAAGGAAATCTATTGCATTCTGTCTGAAAAACAGGTATAATAAAGAATATAATTGGCTTTGTATGGGCTAGTCCCATTTTGGAATAGGAGTAAACACCGTGCGGAAACGAAATATACTGGATGATCTGAAATTTTTAATACGGGCCACGGAAGGGACCCTGGAAATCGGGCTGCTGACCATCGTGTTTTACGGTGCCTGGAAGCTGGGCTACTGGGGCATCTCCTTCCCGGAGGACTTTGGCGGCACTTCCCTGTACCTGCTGCTGGGCGTATACGCCCTGACCATGACCGCGGTCTTTTTCCTCTGCGACTGTTTCCGCTACGGTCACGCCAAGCTCATCGATCTGGCGATTTCCCAATGGCTGTCCGTGTTCATTGTGGATGTCATCATCTTCTTTGTACTGTGTCTGGTGGCCTCTGACCGGGTCCGGATCTGGCCGATTTTTACCGCCCTTGCCCTGGACTGTGTTCTGAGCTTCGTCTGCTGCGCTCTTTTTACCCGGATCTACCACTCCCTGTACGTTCCCCGGAATATGCTGCTGATCTATGAGGACGAAAGCGCCCTGGATCTGAAATTCAAAATGGATGCCCGCCGGGACAAGTATTCCATCACGGAAGTGATTTCCGTCAAGGCCGGTCTTCCCAGAATTCTCTCCGCCATCGACCGCCACGATGCCGTTGTCATCAACGATGTGGACGGCGACGAGCGCAGCACCCTGATCAAATACTGCTACGCCCGCAGCATCCGGGCCTATGTGGTCCCCCAGGTTACGGACATCATTCTCTCCTCCGCCCAGGACGTAACCCTGCTGGATACGCCTTTGAAGCTGGTTCGGGGCCGGGGCCTTACCGTGGTGCAGCGCGTCTGCAAGCGGGCCATGGACATTGTGCTGTGTCTCATTGCCCTGATTCCCGCGGCGCCCATTATGCTGATCACCGCCCTGGCCATCAAGCTGGAGGACGGCGGTCCCGTATTCTACCGGCAGAGGCGGGTCACCCGGGACGGTAAGGTTTTTGATATTCTGAAATTCCGCAGCATGATCGTGGATGCGGAAAAAAACGGCTATGACCTGAGTATGCGCGCCAACGGCAAAGACCCCAGAATCACCAAAGTGGGCAACGTGATCCGGGGCTGCCGGGTGGACGAGCTGCCCCAGATTCTGAACATTCTCCGGGGAGATATGTCCATCGTGGGTCCCCGGCCGGAGCGGGTGGAGAACGTGGAAGCCTACAGCCGGGAGTGCCCGGAGTGGCACTACCGGGAGCGGGTCAAGGCAGGTCTCACCGGCTACGCTCAGATCTTCGGCAAGTACAACACCACTCCGGAGGACAAGCTGCGGCTGGATCTCATCTATATTGAAAACTACTCCCTGCTTCTGGACATCAAGCTGATTTTTATGACCGGCCGGGTTCTGTTCAGCAAGGAGTCCACCGAGGGCTTTGAGATGCAGGAGCAGATGCGGGCCTATCGGGAGAAAACCCTGAAAAACTTCACAGTGGAAGACGAGCCCTTGCAGAAGGTATAAAAGCACCCGCCCTTTCGGGCAATGTCACTTAACGACCGAATAAGTGATATTGCCCGAAAGGGCGGTTATTTTTTAGTCCCTTCGGAACAGGTCCCGGGTGTAGACCTTCTGCCGCACATCATCCAGGCAGGTATCATAGCGGTTGGCAATGATGGCCTGGCTCCGGGCCTTAAAGCTTTCCAGGTCGTTGACCACCCTGGATCCAAAGAAGGTGGAGCCGTCTTCCAGGGTGGGTTCATAGATGATCACCGTGGCGCCCTTGGCCTTGATCCGCTTCATGACCCCCTGGATGGAGGACTGGCGGAAGTTATCGGAATTTGACTTCATGGTCAGGCGGTATACCCCCACCACCACTTCGTGCTCCTTGCTGGGGTCAAAGCTGGCGTTTTCGCTGTAAGCGCCTGCCAGTTCCAGCACCCGGTCCGCAATGAAATCCTTTCGGGTCCGGTTGCTCTCCACAATGGCCTCAATCAGATTTTCGGGCACATCGGCATAGTTGGCCAGAAGCTGCTTGGTATCCTTGGGCAGGCAATAGCCGCCGTAGCCGAAGCTGGGGTTGTTGTAGTGGGTGCCGATTCTGGGATCCAGGCACACGCCTTCGATGATCTGTCTGGTGTTCAGACCCTTCATCTCGGCATAGGTATCCAGCTCGTTAAAGTAGGACACCCGCAGAGCCAGATAGGTATTGGCGAAGAGCTTGACGGCCTCCGCCTCCGTAAAGCCCATAATGAGGGTTTCCACCTGTTCCTTGATGGCCCCCTCCTGCAAAAGGGATGCAAAGGTATTGGCTGCCTTCACAAGCCGGGCGTTTTCCGTATCCGTACCCACAATAATGCGGCTGGGGTACAGGTTGTCATAAAGGGCCTTGCTCTCCCGCAGAAACTCCGGAGAAAAGAGAATATTGTCGCAGTGATACTTTTCCCGCAGGGAGGCGGTGAAGCCCACGGGGATGGTGGACTTGATGACAATGATGGCCTCCGGGTTGCACCGGATCACCAGCCGGATCACCTCTTCCACGGCGGAGGTATCGAAGAAATTTTTCTTGCTGTCGTAGTTGGTGGGGGCTGCAATGATCACAAAATCGGCATCCCTGTAGGCCCTTTCCCCATCCAGGGTTGCCGTCAGATCCAGCTCCTTTTCCGCCAGGTATTTTTCAATATACTCGTCCTGGATGGGGGACTTTCTGCTGTTGATGAGGTCCACCTTTTCCGGAACAATATCCACCGCCGTAACCTGATTGTGCTGGGCAAGCAGCACAGCCAGAGAAAGGCCCACATAGCCGGTACCGGCAATCGCAATTTTCATAGTGACTCCTTATTCCATATAGAATTCCTTATACCACCGGGCAAATTTCCGCAGGCCCTCCCGCAGAGGGGTGTGGGGCCGGAAGCCGAAATCCCGCTCCAAAGGGGTGGTGTCCGCATAGGTCACGGGCACATCCCCGGGCTGCATGGGCACCAGCTTTTTATGGGCCTCAAAATCGTAGTCCTCCGGCAGAACCCCGGCGCGGACCAGCTCCTCCGACAGGATCTGCACGAAATCCAGCAGGTTTTCCGGATTGCTGTTGCCGATGTTATACACCGCGTAGGGAGCAATGGGCAGACCGTCTTCCCCGGTTTTCTTCTGAGGAGGCTTCCGCATCACCCGGATCACGCCCTCCACAATATCGTCAATATAGGTGAAATCCCGCTTGCAGTTTCCGTAGTTGAAGATTTCAATGGTCTGTCCCGCCCGCAGCTTGTCGGTAAAGCCGAAATAGGCCATATCCGGCCGTCCGGCAGGTCCGTAAACCGTGAAAAACCGCAGGCCCGTAGAGGGAATGTTATAGAGCTTGCTGTAGGCATGGGCCAGCAGCTCATTGCTCTTTTTGGTAGCCGCGTACAGGGAAATGGGATTGTCCACCTTGTCCTCCGTGGAATAGGGCACCTTTTTGTTGGCACCGTAGACGGAAGAAGAGGAAGCGTACACCAGATGCTCCACCGGGTAATGGCGGCAGGCTTCCAGGATGTGGAAGAAGCCCAGAAGATTGCTCTCCACATAGGCATCCGGATTGACGATGGAATACCGTACCCCTGCCTGGGCGGCCAGATTCACCACAATTTCCGGATGATGGGTTTCAAACAGGTCAAAGACCAGGTTCTTGTCCGCCAGATTCCCCTGGACGAACACATAGTTGGGAAAGGCCTGCAGCTCCTTCAGCCGGGCCTCCTTGATGCGCACATCATAGTAGTCATTCATATTGTCCAGGCCGATGACCCGGGTATCCGGTGCGTCCGTCAGAATTCGCTTTGCCAGATTGGAGCCGATAAAACCGGAGGCTCCGGTGATCAATACACACTGATTCAAGGTACTCCCTCATTTCTTTGCGCCGGGGCGCCGCATTCTCGCGTTTCCGTGTGGATTGTACCACAATCCCGGCGCATTTTCAACCCTTGCCCGGAGCTCTACTGTGCGTAGGTTGCGGATTGCCCCACAAGCTGGTATTCTGTTTTCAGAATGAAAGGAGCGTGAAGCAAATGAACCATTATGTAACCGGCAACGTCATCCGACAGCTCCGGGAACAGGCAAAGCTTACCCAGGCCCAGCTGGCGGAAAAGCTCTGCGTCAGCGACAAAGCGGTATCCAAATGGGAAACCGGGGGTTCACTTAGATAAAGATACCACATCAATCCCACGCTGAC